>PJUL01000405.1_pt1 | contig 32422 bp, 32 predicted proteins | sample 1512221 | NCBI WGS metagenome assembly PJUL01 (sample SAMN08177667, study PRJNA422409) | Feces metagenome, whole genome shotgun sequencing project.
CTCGATCTTGCGGGCCACGGCTTCGCGCAGCACAGGCACGCCGGTCATGGGCGGGTACTGGTTGTGGCCGGCCTGCATGGCGGCGGTGACGGCGTTCACCAGCTCGGGAGCGCATTCAAAGTCCGGGAATCCTTGGCCCAGATTCACCGCCTTGTGTTCCGTGGCCAGCGCGGACATCACGGTGAAGATGGTGGTGCCGACATTGGGCAGCTTGCTGGGGAAGGCGGGTGTGCGGGCGGTGGTGGAGATCATGGCGCAGCAGCTTGGAAAACGGGAAATTCTGGAAGAGTCAGGGGCTTCTGGTGGGGAGTGCAGGTCAGAGTTCGTAGTCGTTGACATGCCCCGTCATCGCGCGGGCAATCAGCTCGCGGCTCAGACGGTCGCTCAGCAGCTCGGCAAACTTGTAGACGAAGTTGCGCAGGTAGGCGCCGCGCTTGAAGGCCACGCGGGCCACGCTCTGGCCGAACAGGTGGCCCACGGGGCGCACGGCCAGGTCGCCCACCGGGTCGTCGCGCATGGCCATCTCGGCCACGATGCCCACGCCCAGCCCTAGGCGCACATAGGTTTTGATCACGTCCGAGTCGATGGCTTCGAGCACGATGCGCGGCTGCAGTTTGCGCTGCGCGAAGGCATGGTCGATCTTGCCGCGTCCCGTGAAGGACGGGTGGTAGGTGATGAGCGCTTCGTGGGCCAGGTCGTCCAGGCCAATGCGCTCCTTCTGCGCCAGCGGGTGGTCGTTGGGCACCACCAGCACGTGCTGCCATTCGTAGCAGGGCAGGGTGACCAGATCCGGGTAGTCGGCCAGCGATTCCGTGGCCATGCCGATCTCCGCCACCTCGTCGATGATCATTCGGGCCACCTCGTGGGGTGTGGCCTGGTGCAGGCTGACGTTGACCTTGGGGTAGGCTTCGCGTAGCCGAGCCACAGGCACGGGCAACACGTAGCGGGCCTGGGTGTGGGTGGTGGCAATGCTGAGCGTGCCGCTATCCTGTGCGCTGAACTGTTCACCGATGCGCTTGAGGTTACCCACCTCGCGCATGATCACCTCGATGCTTTTGAGCACATGCTGGCCGGGTTCGGTGATGCGCTTGAGGCGTTTGCCATGGCGCGCGAAGATGTCCACGCCCAACTCTTCTTCAAGTTCGATGATGGCTTTGGACACACCCGGCTGCGAGGTGTGTAAGGCCTTGGCGGCTTCGGTCAGGTTGAGATTGCGGCGCGCCGCCTCTTGAACGAAGCGGAATTGGTGCAGGTTCATATCTGATATCGCCTAAAGATTTGCATCATTATGCTGCAATCGTCTAAGCGGCATCGGGAGAATCTTCACTGAATTTTCAGTTCCTCTGCACTTCGCACGCGATGTCGGCCATCAAACCAGTCATGCGCGGGTCTTCGCCAATCGCAGGTTGGACGTAGAACTGCACTTGAGGATAAGCGGCGCGCAGTTCCTGCACCAGCATCGGCAGGTCTTCTCTGGCGTGTTTGCCGGTGCCCAGAAACATCGGGACCACAGTGACCTGGGTGGCGCCCTGACTAATGAGTTGTTCGGCAGCCTCCGGAAGAGCAGGTGCGCACAGCTCCAAATAGGCGCAGATGACTGGCCGTGTGGGTTGTTGCATCGCGATGCGTGCCGCGACGGCTTCGACTGGCCCGCGCCAGAGCGGGTCGCGCGAACCGTGGGAAAAAAGAACGATGGCGTTGCTCATGGTGTGCTGGTGCTCGGGTGTTGCATGCTCACGGTGCACGGCCATCAACGCCGCAACACCAGCCAGCCAAAAGCCGCGAGCGAGAGTACCGAGTAAATCAACCCCGGCGCCGCAGCCGTCAGCATGGGTGACCAGTTCTGCAAATTACCTGCGTAGCCGAACACGTTGTTCAGCAAGAAGAAGCTGATGCCTGCCATCACACCACCGAACACATAGCCGGCGATGCCGCCCGAGCGGAAATGCAGATAGGCGAAAGGCAAGGCGAGCACCACCATCACCAAGCAGGAGAGCGGGTAGAAAACCTTGCGCCAGAACTCGATCTCGTAGCGCTGTGCGGACTGCCCGTTCGCATCCAGGTGGCGGATGTATTGGAAGAGGTCGATGGTGGCCATGCGGTCGGGCTTGAGCAGCGATGCGGCCACCATGTCCGCGCTGATGCGCGTGGGCCATTTCAGCGCGGGCGCGTCGAGGTGTTCAACACGTGCCTCATCTGTGCTGCGTTGCTCGAAGCGGCTGCGCTGCACGCCTTCCAGTTCCCATGTGCCATCCACACCAAACTCGCCAGAAGCTGCACGAGTTTGGGATGCCAAGCGGCCTTGGGCATCGAATTCAAAGATTCGCACGTCCAGCATGCCCCCGTCGGGCGTCAAGGCCCGGACATTGACGGCGAAGGATTTGTCGTCCTGTCGCTCTTTCAACCAAGCGCCCGTGGCACCGGTAGTGAGCTTCCCCAGATAGCGCACCTTGACGAGTTGTGCTGCACGGTCGGTGAGTGGTGCCACATAGTCGCCCACGGCGAAGGTCAGCAGAACGAAGACGCCACCGAGAGTGAGCAGCGTGCGCAGTGCTCTCCAAGGGCCCATGCCACTGGTGCGCATGATGGTGAATTCCGAGCTTTGCGCCAGCCGAGCCATCACGAAGATGGTGCCTATCAATACCGTGATGGGCAAAAGCTCGTACAAATGGCTGGGAATGCTCAGCACCACAAACAGAAAGGCATGCGAGAGCTGGTAGCCATCGGAACCGGTGCGGCCCACCCAGCGCAGCTCATCCACCAGGTCAAAAAAGAAAAAGAGCGCCAGGAAGCCTGCGGTGACGAATGCCACGGCAAACAGCGCTTCGCGGTGAATGAGGCGTCGAAGGGTTTTCATACGGAACCCTCGGTCTGCGGGGAAGAGGCCTTGCTGCGCCACAGGCTTGCCAGCGTCCACTGGTTGTGCCGCGCGGCCAGCACCAGCAACGAAAGCAGCAACATGCCGCCATGCAGCAGCACCATGAAGGTGGCCAAGCCCAGGCGCCCGGCGCCCACCCAGCTTTGTCCCAGGGTCATGAGGTTGTAGTACACGATGAAACCAAACAGTGCGAATACCAAACCGGTACTTCGCGCCGCGCGGGGGTTGACGCTGGCTACGGCCAAGCCCAGCACCACAAAATTAAGGGCAGCCAGCGCCAGCCCCAGGCGCCAACCCAACTCGGCACGGTAGGCCGGCAACGGCTGCATGAGCAACTCGTGGGTTGCACGGGTCTTCACAGAAAGCTCCTCAGCAGCACCCGCGGGTGCCGAGCCGATACGGGTGCCGTATTCCACAAATTCGCTGATCTTGACGCCGGGTTTGTCGCGCGAGGTCTCCAACCGCTGGCCGTCGCTGAGCAGTGCCATGCGTTCGCCATTCTGAATTTCGAGCCGCGCACTGCGCGCCGAGGTGACGGATTCACGAACACCGTCTGTGGCTGCAATGAAGATGTTGTTGCCAACCTGGGTGTCAGGGGTGTCCTTGTCGATGAAGAACACCCGGCTGCCGTTGGAGGATTCCTGAAATTCGCCAGGCGCGATCCGGTCGATGTCGCTGCGCTGCTCATACTGGGTTCTGAGCTGCTGGATCTGGGAGTTGGCCCAGGGCCATACCAACAGCGAAAGCACTGCAATGACCACCATCACGGGCCACGCAAAGCGGACCAGGGGCTTGAGCACGCTAATGAGGCCGCGGCCGCTGGAAAACCAGATGACCATTTCACTGTCGCGGTACATGCGCGAGAGCGTGCCTACGACGGCTATGAAAAGGCTGAGGCTGAGAATGGTGGGCAGCTGTCCCAACACCGTGTAACCCATGACCAGCATCACGTCAGACGGGCTTACGCTGCCCTTGGAGGCTTGCCCCAGCGTGCGGATCAGCATCATGGTCATGACCACGGTGACCAGCACCACCAGCGTCGCGCCGAAGCTGCGCGCAAGCTCCTTGCGAATGGATGAATCGAATAACATTGGCTAAGAGCAGGCTATGGGCCTGCGACACATTTTTGTTGTCCCGCGAAAGTGCACAACATGCCCAAAAGGAAAACACCGATTATGAACTTTGATCTCAAGACCCTTGACCTGACCGCGGCTGCCTCCGAAAAATGCGATCTGTTGATCGTGTTGATCCCGGAAGGCTTCAAGCCGGGGCGGGACGCGCTGTCCGCATTGGCGGCACTGGCGCTCAAGAGTGGGGATCTGTCGACCAAGGCGGGTAAGCATCTGCAGTTGTACCAAGTGCCTGCAGTGGCGGCCCGCCGTGTGGTGTTGGTGGGGCAGGGCGATGGTTCGGCTCGCGCTACGCGGCAGGCGGTGCAAGCGGCTGGTGGAGCTGTCAAGGCGCCCCAGACCAAGCGGGTGGTGGTGTGTTTTGGAGGCAAGGTACAGGCAGCGGCAGTGAGTGCCGCTGTGCAGTCGGTCGCTGATGTCAGCTATGTGTACACCACCACCAAATCCAAAGTGGAGGCGCGCAGTCTTTCCCGGTGCATCATCGGCGTGCCTCAGGCGGCAGAAGCCCGCGGTGAATTCGACAGCGGTGTGGCCTTGGTTTCCGGTGTTGAATTTGCCCGCGAGTGGGGGAACCGACCGGCCAACCATGCAACCCCCTCTTTGCTGGCTGATGCCGCCAAGTCGCTGGCCAAGCTTCCGCGAATCCAGTGCAAGGTGATGGGCCCGGCTGAGGTGGGGCGGTTGAAGATGGGTGCCTTCATGGCGGTGGCGCGCGGCTCGGAAGAGCCCCTGCGCTTTATCGAACTGCGTTACACCGGTGCGGCCAAGGATGCAGCGCCGGTTGTGCTGGTGGGCAAAGGCATCACGTTTGACACCGGCGGCATTTCCATCAAGCCTGCGCCCGAAATGGACGAGATGAAGTTCGATATGTGTGGTGCTGCCAGTGTGCTGGGGGTGTTCCGCGCTTTGGGCGAGCTGCAGCCCTCCATCAATGTCGTCGGGTTGATTCCCGCGTGCGAAAACATGCCCGATGGACGTGCAGTGAAGCCGGGCGATGTGGTCACCAGCATGAGCGGCCAGACCATCGAAATTCTCAACACCGACGCGGAAGGGCGCTTGGTGCTGTGTGACGCGCTGACTTATGCCGCTCGTTTCAAGCCTGCAGCAGTGGTGGACATCGCCACTCTCACAGGCGCCTGCGTGATAGCGCTGGGTGGCGTGCGCAGCGGCCTTTTTGCCAACGATGATGCGTTGGCGGCAGCGTTGCAAAGCGCCGGCGATGTGGCGCAAGACCTTTGCTGGCGCATGCCGCTGGATGATGACTATGCAGATGGCCTCAAGAGTAATTTCGCCGACATGGGCAACGTGGCTGGCCGCGCTGGGGGCTCGATCACCGCTGCCAAATTTCTGCAGAAATTTGTGGGCGACATGCCTTGGGCGCACCTGGACATTGCTGGCACGGCCTGGAAAGGTGGCGCGGCCAAAGGCTCCACGGGTCGGCCTGTGGGCTTGCTGGTGCAGTACCTGCTCAACCAGGCTGAAGTCAAACCAGCATCCACTCGGTCAACAGGTGGCAAAAGGCTTGCAGGCCCGCGTGCCACAAGTGCCCGTGTTGGTGCGTGATTTGAAACCGTTGGGCAAGCCATGACCGAAGTTGCGTTTCACTTCAATGCGCCCGATAAACTTGCCTATGCGTGTCGGTTTGCGCGCAAGGTGCACAAAAGTGGTGCCCGACTGGTCATCGTGGCCCCTTCGGAGGTGGTGGCAGAGCTTGACCGCATGCTTTGGATGATGGCACCGCAGGACTTCGTGGCCCACTGCCGGGCCGATGCAGACGAGGAATTGGTTCAGGTGTCGCCCGTGGTGCTGACGGCTGACACGCGGACTGCTCCGCACCAGGATGTGCTGCTGAACCTGCACGCAGAGGTGCCCGAGGGGTTTGGTCAGTTCGAAAGGCTGGTGGAGGTGGTGAGCGCGCAGGATGAAGCGGACCGGATTGCGGCGCGTGCGCGGTGGAAACACTACGCCTCCCGCGGCTACGCGATCACTCGCCATGATCTTGTGTTGAAGGCACACTGAGACCCAACGATGGCGACTCCTCCCCGTACTCCACCACGTTTTGTGCCGACACTCACCGAAGTGGTGCAGACCTCGGACGCCGCCAGTTTGCCAAGCCCTGTTCCCGCACCGGGCTCTGCTGGGATTGCATCGCCGCGCACTGCGGTCGTGACTCCCTCCATCGCAGCGCGCACAGTGCCCTCAACCTCGCTTGCGCCTTCTGTGCCGCCTGCACGCTTTGCACGGCCATTGCCAACGCCCAGCGATGCCTTGTCACGCGCGGTGGCTGCGCCCTTGGTGGAGGGGCATCCGGCGCCTGCTTTTCACGCATCTGCGACACGCCCCTCTGTGTCCGATCCATCGGGTTTCTCGGCCGCTCGTTCGATTGAGGATTCCAACCTGCCCAAGGTCGCAGCTTCGTCATCATCGAGAAGTCCCGGCGCTTTTCCTGCAACGACTTCGCCAACTCGGGACTCTCTTGCTCCCGCACAGACTCCTGCCTCTGCGTCTTCAGGTCCGCCGGTTTGGGGCGGGAGTCCCAATCACGCTACCGCGGCTCAGTCTCACCGACCCATGCCAGAAGGCATGGAGGAATACATGGTCCACCGGGTGATGCAACGCGTCGATGTGGTGCTGGACAAGCGCTTGCGCGAAGCCATTGCCACGGTGGTGCAAGAACAGACCCGATCAATCCTTCCGCGCCTGCGTGAAGAGGTGGAATCCGTGGTTCGACAAGCCGTTTACGAAGCGGTTGCCGATGAGCTTGCCAGTGGCGAACGCGCACCCACAAAGGGATGACAGGGTATTCCCCTGTGGTTTCCCTCGCATTTAATCGTGTTCCCTAATGATCTGGCCCGTAAATTGCGATATGTTCGCCTGCGTTGAGACACAAGAACCATTCTCAGCGTTTATCTTTACTGGAGATTGATATGCAATTGAAGTTGAAACTGACCGTGGTTGCTGCTATCGCGGCTGCTGCTGGTGTGGCCTCTGCACAAGAGCAGGTGGTCAAGATCGGCCACGTGGCTCCGGTTTCCGGCGCCCAAGCCCACTACGGCAAGGACAACGAAAATGGCGCCCGCATGGCCATTGAAGAGCTGAACGCTCAAGGCGTCACCATCGGCGGCAAGAAGATCAAGTTCGAACTGGTTGCCGAAGACGATGCAGCTGACCCGAAACAGGGCACAGCAGCCGCACAAAAACTGTGCGATGCCAAGGTCGCTGGCGTGGTCGGTCACCTCAACTCCGGTACCACCATCCCCGCTTCCAAGGTCTACAACGACTGCGGCATCCCTCACGTCACTGGCGCGGCCACCAACCCCAACCTGACGAAGCCTGGCTACAAGACCACCTTCCGTATCATCGCCAATGACAACGCCCTGGGCGCTGGTCTGGCGTTCTACGCTGTGGACACCCTGAAGCTCAAGACCGTTGCCATCATCGATGACCGTACTGCATACGGCCAAGGCGTGGCTGACGTGTTCAAGAAGACGGCTATTGCCAAGGGCATGAAGGTGGTGGACGAGCAGTTCACGACCGACAAGGCTACTGACTTCATGGCCATCCTGACCGCTATCAAGTCCAAGAACCCTGATGCCGTGTTCTACGGCGGTATGGACCCACAAGCAGGTCCTATGCTGCGCCAGATGGAACAGCTGGGCATGGGCAACGTGAAGTACTTTGGTGGTGACGGCGTCTGCACGTCCGAAATCGCCAAGCTGGCTGCTGGTGCCAAGACACTGGCCAACGTGATCTGCGCAGAAGGCGGCTCTTCGCTGGCCAAGATGCCTGGCGGCACGGCTTGGAAGGCCAAGTACGACGCCAAGTACCCCAACCAGTTCCAGGTGTACAGCCCCTACACCTACGACGCCACGTTCCTGATCGTGGACGCCATGAAGCGCGCCAATTCCGTGGACCCCAAGGTCTACACGCCTGAACTGGCCAAGTCCAACTTCAAGGGCGTGACCTCGACGATCGCCTTCGAACCCAATGGCGAAATGAAGAACCCCGCCATCACCCTGTACGTGTACAAAGACGGCAAGAAGACCCCGCTGTAAATTCGCAGCAGGGTTTTCAGAGTGGAGCGCTCTTGCGCTCTCCTCAATGCAAAAAGGCTTCCTTCGGGAAGCCTTTTTTTATGGTGAAGAGGGCGGTCTCTGCACCGTCAGCGTAAGAAGCGGTATCAGCGCCGAACCTGCAAGGATCCCGGGTTCACGATGTTGGTGGGCGTGCCTTTGATGAAGTTGATGACGTTGTCAAACGCGGCACCAAAATAAAGCTCGTAGCTGTCCTGCTCCACATAGCCGATGTGTGGCGTGCAGATGCAGTTCTCCAGTCGCAACAGGGCGTGGCCTTGCAAGATGGGCTCGCTCTCGAAAACATCCACTGCCGCCATGCCAGGCCGACCACGGTTGAGCGCCGCAATCAGGGCGTCGGATTCGATCAGCTCGGCTCGGGAGGTGTTGACCAGCAGCGATGTCGGCTTCATGCACGAGAGATCCTCCAGCGAAATGATGCCTCTCGTCTCATCGTTAAGCCGCAGATGCAGCGAAATCACGTCGCACTGTGAGAAGAATTCTTCGCGCGTGGTGGCAGCCTGGTAGCCATCGGTCAGTGCCTGCGCACGGGAGGCTTCGCGGCCCCACACTCGCACATTCATGCCAAAGGCTCGGCCATAGCCGGCTACCAACTGACCAATGCGGCCGTAGCCCCAAATACCCAGCGTTTTGCCACGCAGCACCGTACCGATTCCGAAGTTGGGAGGCATGGAGGCTGTCTTGAGCCCCGATTGCTGCCACGCGCCATGCTTGAGGTTGGAGATGTATTGGGGGAGGCGACGCGTGGCCGCCATCACCAAGGCCCAGGTCAGCTCCGCCGGGGCTACCGGAGAACCAACCCCCTCAGCGACGGCTATACCGCGTTCGGTGCACGCCGCCACATCAATATGGCTGCCCACTTTGCCAGTCTGCGCTATGAGCTTGAGCCGGGGCAGCTTTTCTACCAGTTGACGGGTGATCTGGGTGCGTTCTCGGACCAGAACGATGATGTCTGCGTCCTTGAGCCTCACGGAGAGTTGGCCAAGCCCCTTGACGGTGTTGGTGTAGACCTTGGCGGTGCACGCGTCGAGCCGGGATGCGCAGTGAAGCTTGCGGACTGCGTCCTGGTAGTCGTCGAGAATCACAATGTTCATACCGCCATTGTGCCTTGGCGCAAAGCGCCAGAGGGTTCGCAAAGCCTTTGACGTGGCGGCAAGCCGATAGGTTTTGGTGACCGAGTGTTGGTTTGCGCCCGGCCGCTTGCGGCAGTTTCAATGTGTTGCTTTGACCTTGCGTCCCGGGCAGATGCACCTTGGCGGCTAGTGCGCTTGAAGCCCCTCCAGATCTGCCAGTCGGTCCAGCTCAGCACAAACATCGGCCATTCGCCCTGTGATGACCAACTTCCCTGTACCTCTCTCGGACACCCGGCGCAGCACCCTTGGCGTGATGGGCGTGCCGCGTTCCTCGGCGAGGGACGCGAGAAACGCCTCACGGCAGCCCCGCTGTGTGGAAGATGGCAGGAACGAGCGATTGCCTGCGCTTTGTTGCCGATAAGACAGCAGGGATGAAGGCGTAGATGTCGGGGCAGGCCGAACATTGAAGGGCCAGCTTCCACGAAGCGGCCGGACTGCCGCGGGAGCCGGTGGACGGTTTTCGCGAGGCGACTGAGGTGTCTGGATCTGTCTGCCCGACGGGGCGGCCTCCCGAGGGCTCGGGGAGGTAGGTGCTGAGGACGCGCGCGTTTCAGGCGCCGCTTCCAGCAGGAGTTGTTGCTGCAGTCTGCGGACGAGCGAGCGCAGTGGCCGGGGCAGGATAGAGAGGGAGAAGGTGGACAAAGCAATTCCCATGTGAAAACTCCGAAGGTCGGGGGTTGGACATAGGCAGGATTGCAAGACGAAGCCACGCCGCAGGGCTGGGGCACCGTGGCAGCAACCACAAGAACCCCAAACGCCCGCCACCTGCGGTGCAGCAGAACGGTAGTGAGAGTTGATGGGCGCGCGCCGCCTGCGCATGTGCAGGGAGCGAGCGCGCCGTGCCTGCTACATCAGCATGGTGTTGCGGATGAGCCCGACAGCCAATCCTTCGATTTCAAAAGGTTCGCCGGGCTGAACGACGATGACCGGGTAGTCTGGGTTTTCGGGCAGCAGCTCAATTGCTGTGGCCGTGCGCCGCAAGCGCTTGACGGTGACGTCATCGCCCAGCCGGGCGACGATGATCTGTCCATTGCGGGCATCACGCGTGGACTGCACCGCCAGCAGGTCGCCGTCCATGATGCCTGCATCGCGCATGGACATACCGCGCACCTTGAGCAGGTAGTCAGGACGATGCTGGAACAGGCTGTTTTCCACGCTGTAGGTTTGATCGACATGTTCCTGCGCGAGAATGGGCGAACCTGCTGCCACACGCCCCACCAGCGGAAGCACCAGTTGCGACAGGCCGGGCATCGGCAAGCTGAACTGGCTGCCCCGCGCCGCATTGATGGACCGCACGGTGTCGCCCCGCAGCCGAATACCGCGAGAGGTGCCACTGACCAAGTCGATCACGCCCTTGCGGGCCAGAGCTTGAAGGTGTTCTTCGGCCGCGTTTGCTGACTTGAACCCCAGCTCTGCTGCGATTTCGGCGCGGGTGGGAGGAGCGCCAGTGCGTGCAATGGCGGTCTGGATCAGGTCCAGGATCTGTTGCTGGCGGGCGGTGAGTTTGGGGTTGTCGAGCATGGTGGTTTCCAGTGGAGGCCTTTGCAGTGGCTAACAACTGTTTTTTAATCCAGTAACTGTATTTTTCATCAGTTTTTCGGAGTGCGCAAGTGAGAGGGCAAAAAATTGTGGTTTTGGGGACAGGCGGCACCATTGCAGGCACATCGGCCCAGGCAGGTGACAACATCGGCTATACGGCCGCGCAGGTAAGTGTCGCGCAGCTGTTGCAGGCGGTTCCGGCATTGCAGACGCTGGAGGAAGTCACACTTCATACCGAGCAGGTAGCTCAGGTTGACAGCAAGGACATGGCGCCGTCCATATGGCAAGCCCTGGCGTTGCGCTGTACACACCATCTTCAAGACGACCAAGTCCGCGCCATCGTCATCACCCACGGCACCGACACTTTGGAAGAGACGGCTTGGTTCCTGCACCAAGTACTCAATGCACACAAGCCTGTGGTGCTCACCTGTGCGATGCGCCCCGCAACGGCCCTCGCACCTGACGGCCCGCAGAACCTGCTGGACGCGGTGGCGGTTGCCATGGCGCCCGGGGCCAGAGGCGTTGTGGCAGTGGCTGCGGGCGAAGTGCATGGCGCTCGGCACGTGCAGAAGGTCCATCCCTATCGGGTCCACGCGTTCTCGTCAGGCGACACCGGCCCATTGGGATTTGTGGAGGAGGGTAAAGTGCGTCTCACCCACGATTGGCCTTCAAATTCGCCTCTAGCACATACTGGGAAAGCGCTGGAAGCTATTAAAAATATAGCTGATGAGGCAGGCTGGCCTCGCGTTGAGATTGTGATGAGCCACGCTGGTGCCACCGGTGCCCTGGTGGACGCATTGGTGCGTGATGGCGTGCAAGGCCTGGTGGTGGCCTGCACTGGCAATGGAACCATTCACGAGGCGCTGGAAGCTGCGCTGGTGCGTGCCCAGGCCGCTGGCGTTCGTGTGGTGCGGTCCACGCGCTGCCCAGAAGGCCAGGTGCTGCCCAAGCCCAGCGATGTGCTCCCCGACTCTGCAGGGCTGTCGCCCGTGAAGGCGCGAATCACGCTGGCGCTGGACCTGCTGTGCGCAGGCGCAGATGGGCAATGAGGCCTTGCCGTTGATGCTGTTTGCAGCGCTTCGCACACATGCCTGGGCATACCCCGCTTTGGAGGTGGTGCACATCGTGGGCATTGCCTTGTTGCTGGGCAATTTGGTGTTGTTGGAACTCCGCGTGTGGGGGCGCGGTGCGGCGTTGCCTTTGAAAGACTTGGCCCGACTGAGCTTGACCGTGGCATTGTGCGGATTTGGGCTGGCCGTGGTTTCCGGCCTGCTGATGTTTGCCACGCAGCCGCAAGAGTTGCTGAGCAACCGGGTCTTCACCTTGAAGATGCTGTTGTTAATGCTTGCGGGTTGCAACGCAGCGTGGTTCCATGGGCGGGGTTCACTGGTTCGCCTGGACGCAATGGCCCGGGCGCAAATGCTGGTGTCTACGCTGATCTGGCTGGCCGTGGTCGTGTGTGGCCGCTGGATTGCCTATTTGTGATCCCCACGGCAATCGCCGTTCGATTGCTTTGGTCTTGGAAAGGAAAAAGTCCATGAGCCTCCACCGCCGCCATCTGCTGTTGGCTGCCTCCGCTCTCCCCTTGGGGGCGCATGCCCACCATGGCTGGAGCAGTTTTGACGCAGACCGCCCCATCTACCTGGAAGGCACCGTTCGCAAGGTGCGGTGGCAAAACCCGCACGCCGAGCTTGAACTGGAGATTCCGGCAGAGCTGAAGCTTCCCGCTGATCTGGCCCAGCGCGCACTGCCAGCGCAGGCCTCGCCCGTGGATGGCAAAGCCCTGCTGGCCAAAGCGGTGCTGCCCACGCGCAAGGACCGCCGTTGGGAGATTGAATTGGCACCGCTCACGCGGATGCAGGCTTGGCAAGTGCAAGAGATCAAGCCGGGCACGGCGATATCGGTGCTGGGCTTCACCTTGCGGGAAGAGAAGGGCGACCCCGTGCTGCGCGTCGAATACCTGTTCGTGGATGGCAAAGCGTATGGCTTGCGATCCAGCCCTGCTTGAGTTTTGGCCCTTAGCTCGCTGGCGGCAGGCATGGCAGGTCAGCGTGCCTCGCCACACAACGCAGGCTCCATAAGCAAAAAGGCGATGCTCCTGGGTGAAGCATCGCCTTGGGCTGAATGTTGGACGAGCGCTGAATTTGTCGGCTCAGCGCCGCCTGTCGGTCAGCTTGCCAGAGCCTGCAGTGCGCGTGCAGTGATCTCATCCACGCTGCCCGTGCCGCTGATGGCGCGGTACTTGGGGGCTGCGTCGGGTTCGGCCTTGGCCCAGCCGCTGTAGTAGTCCACCAGAGGACGCGTCTGGTCGCTATAGACCTGCAGCCGCTTTTTGACGGTCTCTTCCTTGTCGTCTTCTCGCTGGATCAGTTCTTCGCCCGTCACATCGTCCTTGCCTTCCACCTTGGGCGGGTTGAACTTGACGTGGTAAGTGCGGCCGCTGGCAGGGTGCGAGCGGCGGCCGCTCATGCGCTCGATGATGGCCTCGAAGGGCACATCGATTTCCAGCACATAGTCCAGCTTGACGCCGGCAGACTTCATGGCATCGGCCTGGGGAATGGTGCGGGGGAAGCCGTCAAACAGAAAACCGTTGGCGCAGTCGGCCTGGGTGATGCGTTCCTTGACGAGACCGATGATGATGTCATCGCTGACCAGGGCGCCCGAATCCATCACAGCTTTGGCTTGCAGGCCCAGGGGGGTGCCGGCCTTGACGGCAGCGCGCAGCATGTCGCCGGTGGAGATCTGGGGGATGCCGTACTTCTGGCAGATGAAGGTGGCTTGCGTGCCCTTTCCGGCACCGGGCGCGCCCAACAGAATCAGTCTCATGGAAGTCCTCGAAGGTTAGAAATCGTGTGGCGCCGCTGGCAGGGGCGGGCCTTTGGGCGCGTCGGCGACCCGGGGCGCCCGGGATGCGGTGCTCTCGTTGCGGGCGAGGATAGCATGCGACCACCTTGCGCTGACTTACAGGACCCACTGTGCGATCTGCTGGGACTGCATCTTGCGTCTCTGGCCGAATCGCGCGATAAGGGGTGCTGCGGCGCAGTGCGGACAGTCAAGCGCAAAACGCGGTCACAGCCATCCCAATGCCTTTAACTCCCATGCTGCGGACGCAAGCCCTATCGGGCCGCGCAGAGGTTGGATGTTCAGCCTGCGATGAGCTTGCGCACGCGTTCCAGGTCTTCCGGTGTGTCCACGCCTGGTCCTGGAGGCATGCTGGCCAGATGCACGGCAATGGGGTGGCCGTGCCACAGGGCGCGCAATTGCTCCAGGGCCTCCACGGTTTCGGTGGGGGCTGGCGCCAACAACGGAAACTGCCGCAAAAAGCCGGCGCGATAGCTGTAGATGCCCACATGGCGCAGCGGCGCAAAGCCGGCAAGGCTTGCGACGCCGGGTGCTGACGCCACAGCGGCACCATCCCACCAGGCAACGCCCGGAAGGTCGCGCGCCCAGGGAATCGGGGCGCGGCTGAAATAGTGCGCCAATCCCCGCGCGTCCAGCACCACCTTCACCACGTTGGGGTTGGTGAGGTCGCTCAGCGAAACGATGGCGTGCGCCGCCGTGCCCATGCGTGCCTCGGGGCGGGCGGGCAGCAAAGCCGCCACGGCATTGATGAGGGCCGGGTCCATCAGCGGCTCATCGCCCTGCACATTGACGACGATGTCTTCACCGTCCAGACCCAAATCGGTACAGGCCTGCGCGAGGCGGTCACTGCCACTGGCGTGGTCAGCACGGGTCAGCACCGCCTCAACGCCGTGGTCTGCACAGGCTTGCAGGATGCGCACATCGTCGGCCGCCACCACCACGCGCGTGGCAGTGCTCAGGGCTGCGCGGCGGGCCACACGCACCACCATGGGCAGGCCCGCAATGTCTGCCAGCGGCTTGTTGGGCAGGCGGCTGGAGGCCAGGCGCGCCGGGATGAGCACCGTAAAAGGCGTGGGCACTGGCGCTTCGACAGGGTGGCTTGCAAAGGTAGAGAGGCTCACCGCTCCAGTTCCTCATCGGTCAGTGTGCGGGCTTCGTTTTCGAGCAGCACCGGAATGCCGTCACGCACTGGATAGGCGAGCCGTGCGCTGCGCGACACCAGCTCTTTCGCGTCGCGGTCATAGGTCAGGGGGCCTTTGGTGACGGGGCAGACCAGCAGTTCAAGCAGTTTGGGGTCCATGGAGGGCGGGCTTTCTTCTTTAGGCGGTCGTCAGGCAGACGGGGATGATAGCGGCGGGTGCGGCGTGGCCTTCGGTGGCACGGTGGTGCTTGGGGGCATGGCGGCATCCAATTTGGCATCCAGTGCGGCATAGAAGCCTGGGGGCAGGTGCACCTGCAGCGGCACCGCCAACGCGTCCGGGTGCCGGGTCCAGAGCTTCACAGCATCTTTTTCTGTGCAAATCAGGCTGTAGCGCTTATCTGACAAGCGCTGCCAGCTATTGAAATCATAGTGGTCTGGCAGAGGCTCGGTGCGCGCCAGATCCAGGCCTTGCTGTCGCAGCATGGCGAAAAAATCCGCAGGCCGGGCCACTGCGGCCACAGCGTGCAAGGGTTGCCCGCGCAGCGATGCAAGCGGCACACGTGTGCCATCTGCCTTGACGGCATAGGGTGCCAAGCCTCTTTGCAGCCCAAAGACCAAGTTCTGGCCGCTCGAAGGGGGCTCGGCGCCGGCATGCAGCACGAAATCCACCGCTCGCGGCCAGGGTTCGCGCAGCGGCCCCGCCGGCAGCAAGAAACCGTTGCCAACGCCGTCGTTGTTGAACACGCAGATTTCGACATCGCACCGCAGCGCCAGGTGCTGCAAGCCATCGTCGCACACGATCACATCGGTGTCCGGGTGGGCGGCCAGCAGAGCGCGCGCTGCTGCCAAGCGGCTGGTGGCCACAAACACCGGCACTGCGGGGCCAGCGGCGAAACTGCGCGCGATGAGTGCAGGCTCGTCACCCACCTCGTTCGCCAAGCTTTTGGGAGTGACGGCGCGGCAGTCGTGGGTGCTGCGCCCGTAGCCGCGAGACACCACTCCCACGCGCAGGCCGCGCGCCTGCAGGTGGCGCACCACGGCCATGACCACGGGGGTCTTGCCGGCGCCCCCGGCAATCACATTGCCCACCACCACCACCGGGCGGCCGGGGTGATGAGCCTCGTAGAACCCGGCACGGTACATCGCGCGGCGGGCGGCGACCAATGCACGGTAAGCCAGCGATATAGGCCACAGCGCCCATGCTGCCAGGCCGCGGGTCTGCCAAACGCTTGGCAAGCCCCTTTGCTGAGTTGGGGGCTCACTTGGCGTGACAGCAGGTGGGCCCAAGGGGGCTGCCGACGACAAACCCGCTGGTGACGAAGAGGGGGAAGACTTCGAGGGCGAAGAAGAAGAGGGCGGCTGCGGCCCGGAGGCAGCCATGCCCCTCAGCGGCCGTTGGCGCGGCCCGATGCCGACGACTGCGTGGCGAAGGTGATCTGGGTCAGGCCCACGCGGCGTGCCGCCTCCATCACCGTGACCACCGACTGGTGCGATGCCATGGCATCGGCACTGATGATGACCACGCTGTCGCGCCCGGCGCTCGCGGCGGTGCGCATGGCCTGCGCTACGGCGTCCACACCCTTGCCGTCCACGCCGCTCTTGTTCACGGCATAGCGGCCGTCTGCTGCCACAGACACGATCACCTCTTTGGGATGGTCGCGCTGCTGTTCTGCATCTGCCACGGGCAGCGTCAGTTGCAGTTCGGTGAACTTGCTGTAGGTGGTGGTCAGCATCAAGAAGATGAGGATCACCAGCAGCACGTCGATGAACGGGATCAGGTTGATCTCGGGTTCATCCTTGGGACGGGGGCTGAAGTTCATGGGCTAAGGCGCAATGCGTGCAGTGGGCCGAACAGGCTTTACTTGGTCTTGCGCAGGCGCAGGATGTGGCGCACGAACTGCTCGGAGGCCAGTTCCAGCGTGAGCAGGTAGGCGTCGACGCGGGCGCGGAAGTAGCGCCAGAAGATGAGCGCCGGAATGGCCACGATCAGCCCGAACGCGGTGTTGTACAGCGCAATCGAAATACCGTGTGCCAGTTGCGCGGGGTTGCCGCCGCCCACGGCCTGGCCCATGCCACCGGTGCCAGCCTGCGAGCCGAAGATCTCGATCATCCCGATCACCGTGCCCAGCAGGCCCAGTAGCGGCGCCGCGGAGGCGATGGTGGCCAGGGCAGAGAGATACTTCTCCAGCCGGTGCGCCACAGCGCGGCCAGCGCCTTCCATGGCAGCGCGCAGATCGGTTTCGCTGCACTGGGGGTTGCTGTTGAGGGTGCGCAGGCCGCTGGCGAGCACTTCACCCAACGCGGAGTTCTGCGCCAGCTGGTTCACCACGTCGGGTGTGGGAACCGATTTGGAGGACACCGTGATGGCTTCGTCGAGCAGTTTCGGAGGAGCGACGCGGGCCGTTTTCAGGGCCACAAAACGTTCGAAAATCAGCGCCAGTCCCAGGATGGAACACGCAATCAGGGGCCAGATGGGCCAACCTGCGGCTTGTATGATGGACAGCAAATCTCTCTCCGCGCAGATGTAAGCAATCGGCGATTATGGCCCAGCTTGAAGGTGCCTCTTTGTCACAAACCGTTACCTTGTCACGCGCTGCGCCCGGTCATTGTCTCGCCCACAAAAACTGTGGATAACTTTGTGGGCAACCCACCTCACGGGCCTCGCAAACCGGCGCCAAACCGAGCTTGCAACAGATTGATGAAAATTTACGCAGTGAAAAATCGATATAAATCAATGGCTTGCACGTGTTTTCGTGCGTTTGGCCCGGTTTTTGTGTCTCGCCGCGTGACGCAGGCTGCAAGCCGGTTTCTGTGGACTACTCTCAATGGGAACGGTGCGCCAGAGCGCGCCGGTGCTGGTGCTTGAGCGCCCAGGCGCCGCCGCGGCGCCGCGCGTCTGGGAAGTTGGCGCGCTGTGCCGCGCCATTGCTGATGCTCTAGAGGCGCGGTTCAATCCTGTCGCGGTCCGCGGGGAGATAACGGGCTTCTCGCGCGCGTCCAGCGGTCATTGTTATTTCTCGATCAAGGATGCCAACGGCCAGCTGCGCTGCGCCATGTTCCGCCGCGCAGCCAGCCTGCTTGACTTTTCTCCGCGCGATGGGGAATTGGTCGAAGTGCGTGGGCGCCTGGGCGTGTACGAGGCGCGGGGCGACCTGCAGTTCATTGTGGAAAGCATGCAGCGCGCCGGCCAGGGCGCGCTGTTCGAGCAGTTCCTGCGCCTGAAGGCGCAGCTGGAGTCCGAAGGGCTGTTTGACAGCGCTCGCAAGCGCCCCTTGCCGCTGCAGCCGCGCGGCATCGGCCTCGTCACATCGACCGGGGCTGCGGCGCTGCACGACGTGGTCACCGCGTTGCGCCGCCGGGTGCCCCACATCCCCGTGGTGCTGGTGCCCGCGCAGGTGCAGGGGGCTGCAGCCCCCGCTTCCATTCGCTCGGCGCTATCAAAACTGTATCTGATGGCGCAGGCAAGGCAAGCGCCAGAGGCTGATAAAGGCCTCAATCCGCCCATCGATGTGATTCTTCTCGTGCGTGGCGGCGGCTCCATCGAAGACCTTTGGGCGTTCAACGACGAGCCGTTGGCCCGCGCCATCGTTCAAAGCCCGGTGCCGCTGATCAGCGGCGTGGGGCATGAAACCGATTTCACCATTGCCGACTTTTGCGCGGACCTGCGCGCACCCACGCCAACCGCTGCGGCCGAGCTGGTGGCCCAGCCCCGCGATGTGTGGCTGGGCGCGCTGGACCTGTTGGCTGGCCGCCTTTCCGATGGCGTGGAGAGGCAGCTGGACGTGCGCCATCAACGGCTGGACCAGGCGGCGGCGCGGCTGGGTCGCCCTTCGGGCCTCGTTGCGCGCCAGCAGATGCAACTGGCCCGACTGGCGCAGCGCATGCGCCATGGATCGCTATTGAAACTGCAGCAGTTGGCGCAGAGCCAAAAAGCGCTGCAGGCCGATTTGCCGATCAAAATGCAGCGCTCTTTGGGGCGGCAAACAGACCGGCTGGACCGGGCCGCGCTGCAGCTTCAGTTGTTGGACCCACGGCTGGTGCTGCAGCGTGGCTATGCGCTGCTGACCGATACGGCCGGCCACGCCGTCACCAGCACACGGCAGGCACAGCCGGGCGACGCGCTGCGCGCCACCCTGGTGGACGGCGCTGTGGATGTGACGGTGGTGCAACCCCGGCTGCTGTGAAGGCGCAGCTTGGCTGCTGTAGGACATCTGCGTGTTTTTGGCTGTGGCCCTGCTTTGGCCTTACTTCGCGGACCCCGAGGCTGCAGAGGTCACCTGATGTTCCTACAATGCCCCCTTTGCGCTGTGCCCGACTGCCTTGCTCAGGAAAGCAAACCGTGCGGCTGCGAGGGCATCCCAGAATTTCAAACCACGAGGAACCACCATGGAACATACCCTTCCCCCGCTGCCCTACGCCATTGATGCCCTGGCTCCGCACTACAGCCAGGAAACCCTGGAATACCACCATGGCAAGCACCACAACGCTTACGTGGTGAACCTGAACAACCTGCAAAAGGGCACCGAATTCGAATCCATGACGCTCGAAGAGATCGTCAAGAAGTCCAGCGGCGGCATCTACAACAACGCCGCCCAGATCTGGAACCACACGTTCTTCTGGAACTGCATGGCGCCCCAAGGTGGCGGTGAACCATCTGGCGCACTGGCTGCGGCCATCAACGCCAAGTGGGGCAGCTACGCCGCCTTCAAGGAAGCCTTCGTGAAGTCGGCTGTGGGCAACTTCGGATCCGGCTGGACCTGGCTGGTGAAGAAGGCTGACGGCAGCGTGGACATCGTCAACACCGGCGCCGCTGGCACCCCCCTGACCACCGCCGACAAGGCGCTGCTGACGGTGGACGTGTGGGAACACGCGTACTACATCGACTATCGCAACCTGCGCCCCAAGTTCGTTGAGACCTTCCTCGACAAGCTGGTGAACTGGAAGTTTGCCGAAGCCAACTTCGCCTGAAGCACCGAATGCGCCCTAAGGCGCATTTCATAAAAAACGGCCTGCGGGCCGTTTTTTTGTGGGGTTTTGAGTGTTTTCGGCCGCTAGCGCTTATGTATCAAGCGCTAAAAGCTATTAAATTCATAGCGTCGCTGCGTACTCCCAGTGGCGGAGTTGCAGGGCTGCCGAGCTACTTGCGGCTGAACACCGCGCCCCCCAGGCGCGCACCGGCCTTGATGCCCTTTTTGGCGAACCAGCCCTGGTTCATCTCCAGCACGTAGCGCACGGGCTTGGCCGAGCAGTGGGAGTCCAGCGTCTGCGGCTTCATATCGGCCAGGTTCACGATGGTGCCGTCGTCATCGACAAAAGCGGCGGTCAGCGGCAGCAGCGTGTTCTTCATCCAGAAGCACTGCTGCGCGGGCTGCTCAAACACAAACAGCATGCCCTCGTGCTGTGGCATCTCCTTGCGGTGCATCAAGCCGGTCTGGCGTTCTTGGGGTGTGGCGGCCACCTGGGCATCAATGCGGTGCATGCCCGCGGTCAGCTCCATGCGCTGCAGGTTCAATTGAGGCTGGTCTTGCGCCTGGGCGCTGCCGCCCCAGAACGCAACGGCCAGGGCTGCGGCGCCTGCCGCGTTGAACAGGGCGCGGCGGGGGGCAAGGAGGTGGGCAAAGGCGGTATGGGCAGCAGCAGTCATAAACAGGGCTCTCTTCGGTTGGCAGCGTCAAACGCCAGGTGAACGACGGATTGCAAAGCGGGGGAAAAGCTCCAAACAAAACGCCCGCAGGTGCGGGCGATTTTGAAGCATTGGCGGGCCGCTTTTTAGACGGCTGCCTGCCAGCCAGTGACGGCGGGCATCGTGGTGGCGCGTATCAGGCCAATTTCTTGGCGGTTTTCTTCTTGGCAACCTTCTTGGAAGACTTTTTCTTGGCCGTGTGGGTGCTCTTGGCTTTCTTGGTGGAAGCCATGGGGGCAGGGGTGGCTGCGGGTACTGCAGCAGCGGGGGCCGCCACAGGCGCAGGGGCGGGAGCGGGTGCAGCCGCAGGTGCCTGGGCAAATGCGCCAGCCGCAAACAGACCAGCCATGAGGACAGCGAGGAGTTTTTTCATATATGCCGTTTCAATGGTGAATACACACAAAAAGAGCCGCCCGGAAATTCGCGCGGCTCTACCCGCAACGATAGCAGCGGTGTGCCCGTTGACCGGGTTTGCACCCAAATTTTTCTCATTAGAATGAACCCGACCCGCGCCCACGGCGGCGCCTGCTGAACTTGCTTCAGAACCTCTCGGAGACACATCCCCCATGACCCGCTACCAGCACATCACGGTGCCTTCCCAAGGCCAGAAGATCACCGTCAACGCCGACATGTCCCTGAATGTGCCGGACCAGCCCATCATCCCCTTCATCGAAGGCGACGGCACGGGCCTGGATATCAGGCCCGTGATGATCAAGGTGGTCGACGCAGCCGTGGCCAAGGCCTATGGCGGCGCCAAAAAGATCCACTGGATGGAGGTGTATGCGGGCGAGAAATCCACCAAGGTCTACGGCCCCGACGTGTGGTTGCCCGAAGAAACCCTGGAGGTGTTGCGCGAGTATGTGGTCTCCATCAAGGGGCCACTGACCACGCCGGTGGGCGGCGGGATTCGCTCGCTGAACGTGGCGTTGCGCCAGGAGCTGGATCTGTATGTCTGCCTGCGCCCTGTGCAGTATTTCAAAGGCGTGCCTTCGCCATTGAAAGAGCCCGAGAAGACCAACATGGTGATCTTCCGCGAGAACTCTGAAGACATCTATGCGGGCATTGAATTCGAAGCCGAGTCCGATAGGGCGCAAAAGCTCATCAAGTTCCTGATGGACGAGATGGGCGTCAAGAAAATCCGCTTCCCCAAAACCTCCGGCCTGGGCGTCAAGCCCGTGTCCATCGAAGGCACCGAGCGCCTGGTGCGCAAGGCCATCCAGTACGCCATCGACAACGACAAGCCCAGCGTGACGATCGTGCACAAGGGCAACATCATGAAGTACACCGAAGGCGGCTTTCGCGACTGGGCGTACGCGCTGGCGCAAAAGGAATTCGGTGCCGAGCTGATCGACGGCGGCCCGTGGTGCCGGCTCAAGAACCCCAAGAACGGCAAGGAAATCACCATCAAAGACAGCATTGCCGATGCGTTTTTGCAGCAAATTCTGCTGCGCCCGGCCGAGTACTCGGTGGTGGCCACGCTCAACCTCAACGGCGACTACATTTCGGACGCGCTGGCCGCCCAAGTGGGGGGCATCGGCATCGCGCCGGGCGCCAACATGTCCGATTCGGTGGCGTGCTTTGAAGCCACGCACGGCACAGCGCCCAAGTACGCTGGCAAGGACTATGTGAACCCTGGCTCTGAAATCCTCTCAGCCGAGATGATGCTGCGCCACATGGGCTGGATCGCAGCGGCCGACCTCATCATCAGCTCGCTGGAAAAATCCATCGCGTCCAAGAAAGTGACCTACGACTTTGCGCGTCTGATGGAAGGCGCCACCCAGGTCAGTTGCTCCGGTTTTGGTCAGGTCATGATCGACAATATGTGAACCCGGCAGCGCAGGGCGGCAACCGCCCGCGCCGAACCCCGCGGTGCTACGCCACAGCCCCTGGTCCTTTCGGATGCAGGGGTTTTTTTTGTTGGCCCGCGGCTGGCTGTGCAGAAGTTGCGGGCCCCAAAGGCGGCGCACGGTGCCATTTGTTGTTTGGCGATTCGGGCTCTAGCCCCTAATATGTTTTGAGTTCCCTGCGCAACGGCATGTGGATAGGTTGGCGCGTTGTGGGGCCGCACCCTGCCGATACGCATCACAGTAAGGGCCTCCGTGCAACCGTCGTACAGGGGCGCCCCACAGAGAGGACTGCATGGCGTCTGACTTGTCTGCTGCTTACTGGGAGCAAAACCCCGATGCACTGCTGGTGCTGTCCCCAGACGGCGTGATTCAGGAGTGGAACCCTGCGGCTGAAGTGATCTTCGGCTACACGCAAGCAGAGGCCAGGGGCCGCTTGTTGCTGGACCTTATCGTGCCCGCAGACCGTGCGCACGAAGAGGACGCGATCCGCGCCGAAGCGCTGCAGTTCGGCACTTCAGTGCACGAGTCTGTTCGCAGCCGCAAGGATGGCTCCTTGGTGCACATCAATGTGTCCAACAAGGCCGTGCGAGACGCCACCGGCAAAGTGCTCTACTTTTTGTCGAGCAAGAAGGATGTCACGCAACTCAAGGTGCAGCGCGATGCCAAGCTGCTGGAGGCGCGGTTCAGCGACCTGCTCGAATGCACGCCAGACGCCATCGTGATGATCAACGTCACCGGCCGCATTGTCATGGTCAACTCGCAGGCCGAACGCGTTTTTGGCTACCAGCGTGCTGACTTGCTTGGGCAGGCGGTGGAAGTGCTGTTGCCCCAGCGTTACCGCGGTGCGCATCTGGGGCACCGTAGCAGTTTCATCAGCCAGCCCCGCACGCGCACCATGGGGGCAGGGCTGGAGCTGTACGGCCTGCGCCACGATGGTGTGGAGTTTCCGGTAGAGGTCAGCCTGAGCCCCATCGAGACGGAAGAGGGCACCATGGTGATGAGTGCCATCCGCGACATTACCGACCGCAAACGTGCCGACCAGAAATTCAAAGACCTGCTGGAGGCCGCACCGGACGCGATGGTCATCGTCAACCGCGAAGGACACATCGTGCTGGTCAACTCGCAGGCCGTCAAACTCTTTGGATGGAGCCGGGACGAGTTGTTGGGCCAGCCGATTGAGTTGCTGATTCCCGGGCGGTTTGGGGCTGCTCACCCGCAGCATCGGAGCCGCTTTTTTGCAGAGCCACGCAGCCGCTCCATGGGGGCGGGCCTGGAACTGCACGGCCTGCGCAAGGACGGCACAGAGTTTCCTGTGGAGATCAGCCTGAGTCCACTGGAGACGGAAGAAGGGTTGTTCGTCTCCAGCGCGATCCGCGATGTGACCGAGCGCAAACGCATCGAGCAGGCCGTGCGCGACAAAAACCTGGAGCTCGAAAACGCCGCGTTGGTCAAAGACCGCTTTCTGGCCAGCATGTCTCACGAGCTGCGCACACCGCTGAACGCCATCATCGGCTTCACCGGCACCTTGCTGATGAAGTTGCCCGGCCCCCTGAACACCGAGCAGGAAAAGCAGTTGCGCATTGTGCAAACCGGTGCGCGGCACCTTCTTTCACTCATCAACGATCTTTTGGATGTGGCCAAGCTGGGAGCCCAAAAGCCCACGCTGAACATGGAGCCGGTGGAATTGAATGCCGTGATTGAAGAGGTGGCTGCCACACTCGGGCCCGAGGCAGTGCGCAAGGCATTGGCGTTTGCCATCCACCTTCCGCCAGAGGGCGTCACGCTGCGCACAGACCGGCGTGCGCTGAGCCAGATCCTCATCAATCTGTTGGGCAACGCCATCAAGTTCACACAGCAAGGTGGCGTGCAATTGACCTTGCAGGAAGACTCTTCCCACGCGGATGGCCGCCGGGTGGCGGTGCAGGTGCAAGACACCGGGCCCGGGATTCCGGCCGAAGACCAGCCCCGGCTGTTTGAGGCGTTCTCGCGGGTGGAAAGTGCCGATCGGCGCCACCAAGAAGGCACGGGCCTGGGGCTGCACCTGAGCCGCAAGCTGGCCGAAGCGCTGGGTGGGCGGCTCACCTTTGAAAGCACCGAAGGGCAGGGCTCCACCTTCACCCTTGAACTCCCGGAGCCCCGCGCATGACGGCAGCCACCATTCTGGTCATTGAAGACGATGACGCCAGCCGCCAACTGGTCATGTACCTGCTGGAGGCCTCGGGCTACCGCGTACTGTCGGCGGAAAACGGCGCTGCGGGGCTGGAGCTGGCGCTGTCAAACCCGCACGACCTCATTCTTTGCGATCTGCAGATGCCAATCATGAACGGCTACCAAGTGGCGCAAACACTGCGCTCGCACCCCCGCTGGCGCGCGGTGCCATTGGTGGCCGTCACAGCGTTTTCCATGCCCGGCGACCGCGAAAAGGCGCTGGACATGGGGTTTGACGACCACCTTTCCAAACCCATTACCCCGGAGACCTTTGTGCAGCAAATACAGCGCTTTTTGGACGGTGACGGCGCCGCCGCAGCGCCCTGACAGACCTGCTGCCAATGGCCTTGGCAACCACACAGCATGGCGAAGATTCTTGTTGTCGATGATCAGCCTGCCAACCGCGAGTTGGTGGCCACCCTGATTGGCCACGGCGGCCACCAGGCGCTGCAGGCCTCCGACGGTGCAGAGGCCCTGGCGCTGGTGCGCGCCGAGCACCCGGCCCTGGTCATCTCTGACATCCTCATGCCCACGATGGATGGCTACGAATTCGTGCGCCAGCTGCGCGCCGACCCGACCATCGCGCAAACCCAGGTGGTTTTCTACAGCGCCCACTACCGTGAGCTGGAAGCCCGCAACCTGGCCGCCGCTTGCGGCGTGACGCAGGTGCTCGTCAAACCCTGCGAGCCGCAGGACATTCTGGACGCCATCGAGCGCGCCCTGGCGCAAGCCCCAGCCACGCACCCGCCCGTGATGGCGCACAGCTTTCAGACCCAGCACCTGCGCCTGGTCACCGACAAACTCACCGGCAACGTGGCCCAGCTGGAGGCCATGAACCTGCGTCTGGCGGCGCTGACCGATCTGAACCTGCAACTGGCCTCTGAGCGCGACCCGCAGACCCTGCTGGCCAACGTGTGCCGCGGTGCGCGCGACCTGGTGGGCGCCCAATACGCGGTGCTGTGTGTGGCGCGCAAGGACGGCGGCGAGCCTTTCGTCAGCACCAGCGGGCTGGATACCGAGCGCTGGGGCGTGCTGCCGTTACCGGTGATCACCCACGGCCTGCTGGGTACGGTGCGGGCTGAGCGGCGGGCGGAACGCTGGCTTGACCCGGCAGGCCAGCCCGAGGCCGTGGGCCTGCCGCACGGCTATCCGCCGTTGTTCACGGCGCTGATCGTGCCGGTCACCTCGCTGTCGTTCTCGTACGGCTGGATCTGCCTTGCCAACAAGCTGGGGGCCGATGGCTTTACCGCCGAAGACGAAAAAATCGTGGCCATCCTGGGCGCGCAGGTTGGCCGCATCTATGAAAACGGCAGCCTGTACCAGCAGGTGCAGCGCCACGCCGAGGAACTGCAGGTGGAGGTGCAGGAGCGGCGGCGCGCCATGGATGCCTTGCGCGCCAACAAGGTCAGCCTGCGCCGCGCCCAAGCCCTGGCGCGCATTGCCCACATCATCAGCGGCCCAGAGGGCGTGTTCGAGAGCTGGCTGGACACCTTGCCAGATCTGCTGGGTGTGCCGGACGGTGCCATGCCGCAGAACGCACGCGACTGGCTGGCCATGGTCCACCCCGACGACCAGGAAATGTTTCGCCGCCATGCGCGCGAAGCCGCAGCCCATGGAGCGCGGCTGGACTTCACGTACCGCTTCATTCGCCCAGACGGCCAGCCCCTGCACCTGCGCCAGGTGATGGAGCCGCTGGAGGACGAGGACGGCCATGGCAATGTGGGGCGCTGGTTCAACACCATTCAGGACGTGACCCGCGAAAAGCGGGCCGAGGAAGAGCTGAACGAAAGCGACCGCCGCTTCAACGACATGCTCGACAAGGTGGAGATGATCTCCGTCATGCTCGACCGGGACGGCTGCATCACCTATTGCAACGACTACCTGCTGCGCCTGACAGGCTGGCAGCGCGACGAAGTCGCCGGCCGCAACTGGTTCGATCTGTTCGTGCCGCACGATATGCCCGGCGCCCCGGACTTGCCTGACGCGCCCAGGGTTCGCAGCATGTTTGCCAGCCTGCTGGCCGACCAGCCCATGGCCTGGCATTACGACAACGAAATCCTCACCCGCGCGGGCGAACGGCGCCTGGTGCACTGGAACAACACCGTGCTGCGTTCAGTGGGCGGGCAGGTGACTGGTGTCGCCGCGCTGGGCGAAGACATCACCGAGCGCCGCGAAGCCGAGCGCAAGGTCAAGCGGCTCAACCGCGTTTACGCAATGCTCAGCGGCATCAACACACTGATCGTGCGGGTGCGTGAACGCGGAGAGCTGTTCCGCGAGGCCTGCCGCGTCGCGGTGGAACACGGCCAATTCAAGATGGCCTGGATCGGCCGTGTGGACCACGGGCTGCAAGAGGTGGTGCCCGTGGCTTTGGCGGGCGAAGGGGCGGATTTTCTGATGCACGTGCGCCGCCAGTTGTGGCTGAGCGGCACCCCTCCGCCGGACGAGAGCCTGAGTGCCAGTGCCGTGCGCACCCGGCAGGCCGTGGTGTGCGAGGACATTCAAAACGATCCTCGCATCATGGTGCCCCGCGAACTGGGCGAACGGGGTGTGGCCTCCATGGCGGTATTGCCCCTGATGGTGGCGCATGAAGTGGTGGGCGTGATTGCCCTGTTTGCCGATGAATCCCGGTTTTTTGACGATGACGAGATGCGCCTGCTGACCGAGCTGGCGGGGGACATCGGCTTTGCCATGGACCACCTCGACAAAGAAGAGCGGCTCAACTACCTGGCGTACTACGACGAGATCACCGGGCTGCCCAACCGCACCCTGTTTCTGGAGCGCAGCGGCCAGCACCTGCGCCCCCGCGACGGGGCCAAGGCGCTGCTGGGCGTTGCGCTGGTGGACATCAGCCGCTTTCGCATCGTCAACGACACGCTGGGCCGCCGCGCGGGCGACGAGCTGCTGAGGCAGGTGGCGCAGCGGCTCAAGCAGGCGGCGGGCGATGCCGTGGACGTGGCGCGCATCGGCATCAACAGCTTTGGCGTTGCCGTGCCCGATGCGCGCGATGCCGGCGCCGTAGCCCTGTCGGTAGACCACCTCATGCGCGCGTGTTTCGATGCACCGTTTGCGCTGGATGGCACAGAGCTGCGCATGGCGGCCAAGGCCGGCGTGGCGGTCTTTCCCCTGGATGGCGCTGACGCCGAAACCCTGCTGCGCAACGCAGAGGCCGCGCTCAACAAGGCCAAGGCCTCGGCCGAAAAACTGCTCTTTTACGCCTCGGAGATGAACACCCGCGTGGCCGAAGCGCTGAGCCTGGAAGGGCGTCTGCGTGAAGCCCTGGAGCGGGGCCAGTTCGTGCTGCACTACCAGCCCAAGCAGCAACTCGCCAGCGGCATCATCGCTGGCGCCGAAGCGCTGATCCGCTGGAACGACCCGCAGCGGGGCCTGGTGCCGCCGGGCCTCTTCATCCCCATTCTGGAAGAAACGGGGCTGATCTACGACGTGGGCCGCTGGGCGCTGCACCAGGCACTGGCCGATAACCGGCGCTGGCGCGAGGCGGGGTTGCCGCCGGTGCGGGTGGCCGTGAACGTATCGTTTTTGCAGTTGCGTCACCGGGGCTTCATTGCCGAAGTGCGCGATGCCATTGCGGACGATCCGCAGGCGGCCGCTGGGCTGGAGCTGGAGATCACCGAAAGCATGGTGATGGACGACGTGCAACGCAGCACCGAGAGCCTGAAGGCACTGCGCGACATGGGCATCTCCATCGCCATTGACGACTTCGGCACCGGCTTTTCATCGCTGAGCTACCTGGCGCGGCTGCCTGTGGACACGCTCAAGATCGACCGCTCGTTCATCACCAACCTCGGCACCGGCCCGCAGGGGCTGGCGCTGGTGTCCACCATCATCAACCTGGGCCATTCGCTGGCCCTGAAGGTGGTGGCCGAAGGCGTGGAAACCGGCGGCCAATCGCGCATGCTGGCGCTGCTGGGTTGCGACGAGATGCAAGGCTACCTGCTCAGCCGGCCCGTGCCTGCCGACCAGTTCGAAGCACGCTTCCTGCGCACGCAGGAGCCCGCGCAGCCTGCAACCCCAGAAGACGCGTGAGGGATCTGAGTCGCCAGATCGCCTCACGCCATCTCGCAGCTCTTCAAACAAGGCCCCAGCGAAGCCCCGGGTTACCGCCCGCTTTTTATGATGGGCGGCCACCCCACGCCACACCACGTACCTGCTGCGGTGGGCGTGCCACACCAACCTCCCGCTTATCTACCGAAACCACCCAACCTTGCACCGCATGGGACCTGAATACCGCCACCCGTCCGCTCCCTCGGCAGACACTTCCGACCAACCCACACGCCGACTGATGCGCACGGGCACGCTGGGCATTCTGGCGTTCTGGCTGGTGTTGATGACGGGGCTGTACTTTGCGATGCAGTACGCCATGCAACCCAAAGGCGTTACGGTGACGGCAGACGGCGCCGTGGTGGTGCCGCGCCACCACGACGGCCACTTTCGCGTGGCGGGCAGCATCAACGGCGTGCCCGTGATGTTTCTGGTAGACACCGGTGCCACCCTGATTGCCGTGACGGACGCGCTGGCGCACAAGGCTGGCCTGCAAGGGGGCGAACCCATCACGTTCCAGACCGCCAATGGCGCGCGCGAGGGCCGGGTGGTTGCTGCCGACTCTGTCACCGTGCGGTCGCTGGCGGTATCGGGCCTGCGCGTGGGCACGGGCTACACCGGCCGCAGCGACGACGATGCGCTGCTGGGCCAGAACTTTCTGCGCCACTTCGACGTGGAAATGGGCCGCGACCGCATGGTGCTGCGGCCACGCGGCGGATAACGTTGCTACTGATTAAGTAGCTGCTAGCGCTTGATACATAAGCGCTAGAGCCCATTTTTGCTTGAATTTTTTTGCCCGTCAGCGCATGCGCTCCGACTCCACCACCATGTCCAGCACATAGGCGTGGCTGGGGGCATCGGCAGGCAGTTGCCCGTTGCGCGCCAGCGAGTAGCGCTGCACACGCACCACGTTGCGGATGCCGCGCTCATGCTGGTAGCCCTCAATCTCGCCCTGAAAGATGCGCCACTCGCCCGTGCCCTGGCGCACGCCGTTGTCCGCAAAGCGCACATCACGCACGCGCAGGCACTGCGCATTCGGCATCAGCGGGTGGTTGCAGGCCACGCGCTCGGGCGCCACTTCCAGAAAAATGCGTTCACCGGCAGAGCCGTATCGCGTGGCGGGTGTGGGCAGGCCCGCAAATTCCCAGCGGCTGCCATCGGCAAAGTGCATGGTAAGGCGCGGTGCCGCTGTGGTACCTGCTTGCACATCAAGGCGCTGCGCCTGGGGCAACGCGGCCGTCACGCGCTGCTCCAGCGCCATCAGCTCGCCGTCTGCGCAGGCGCGCAGGGTGGACATGGGGCGGCTGACCTGCAGGCGGTTGCCATCCAGCGTGTAGCCCGCGCCAACCAGGTTGCACAGGTTCTGCACCGACAGGCGTTGTCCGTCGAAGTTCAGGCGCAGCGGGCTGCGACCCTCCAGCCACCAGCGGGCCGGCTGTCCCTGGCCATCTACAGCGGCCATCAGGTCCCAGTGGTAGGCCTGCAGTGTGCGGGCGGCAGCGTCGTTGGCGGGGCTGGTGGAAGCAGAGGGAGAAGACGATGACGGGGGTTGCACAGTGACTCCGTGCGGTGGATGGCTGCCGCAGGCGGCAAGCAGGGCCGTCAACAGCGCGGCCGCCAGGGCTTTGCCCCCAAGGCGGGCGCAAGACGATGCAGGTGGAGCGGGGTGGGCTGGTGGGTTGAATGGCATCGCCACACCTTAGCGGAAACGCGACCTGCACCGGGTAGGAAAAAAGCCAGAACGCCGCCTGTTTATTTATCTATTGCCGCCTTGGCGACCAGGCTCGCAAACCGCGCCAGCAGCCTGACAGACTCCGGGGTGGCCCGCACCTGGGCACGCAGGGCATCGGCATCCACCCCGCTGCGCTGCAGTGAGGGCGCAAAACACGCCACATAGTCACGCATCACCGCATCGCTGAACTCCGGGTGAAACTGCACGCCCCAGGCGCAAGGGCCTACGCGAAAAGCGTGGTGGGCTTCGTGCGCATTGGCCGCCAGCGGCACCGCACCCGGTGGCAGACGGCGCACCGACTGCTCATGCACCACCTGCGCATCAAAGCTGGCAGGCAGGTGGCCCAACAGAGCATCGCCCTCGGCCCCCACAAGGCGCTGCACAGTCACCGTCCCCATCTCCAGGCCCGCCGGGTGGTGGGCCACTTCGCCGCCGAGGGCATGGGCGAGCAACTGGTGGCCGTAGCAAATGCCCAGTACAGGCACCTGCGCCCCCACCACATCTGCCAGCCATGCGGCCGTGCGTTCGCTCCAGGGCTCGCGGTCGGTGACCATGGCGGGGGAGCCGGTTATTACCACGCCGGCGATTTGTTCGGGCGCTGGCAATTGGGTGTTTGTGCGCGCGTCCAGTGTTTTCACCTCCATTGGATTGGCTGAGGACGCCTGGGCCAGCCCGTCCGCAATCCAGTCTTCGAAGTCACCATGGGTTGCACGCAAGGCGGGCAGGGTGTCGCCGGTTTTGATGATCCAGAGGGTGGGGGGTAGGAGTGACGAAGAAGCGGCTCTCATATGGTGAGATCAAGGTGGTGACGTAAAGCGGCGCCATTTGTAACCAGGGTGAGTACTCCGCAAGCGTGTCAAGCGAATGATGGGTGAACCAATTCGACTCAGTGCCACTACACGCAGTGCAGCAGAGATTCGACAGGTATTTTGCTTCGGCTTATATTTACCTGTGAATTTTCAGTTTGTATCTGTTTGGAAATTATTCTGTTGACATATTTTTGGCGCTAGAGATGATTTGCACTGTGTTTGCTTTGAATGATTTTCGGAAGATTTTCCAAAAATTTGGCATATTAAATATTTGCGCTTTGCGTGGTTTATTTTGAAATGCTATTTCAAAGATTAATGCTTGCGATGAATTTTTAAAAAATTTAGAATAGATTTGTGAGCCTTATATGAAATTTTTAAAACAGTATTTTGTTTATGTTTTTTGGATGCCTTATTTTAAAAATTTCAGATGGGTCCTGTTTTCCTTGCCTCTATTGTTTGCCTATTCGGGGTTTTTACTTGCAAATTTTAAACTGGCAACGCGAGGTGACTTAGAGCAAGTGCAAGGAACTTACCAAGTAGGTTTACTGGGCGCCAAAACAGACACCTATCCAGTTAAAGTCAAAACTCAGAATGATGAAGTGTTGATGTGCAACTGCGACCCAGGAGGTAGGCGCATTTCAAATTGTTTCAGTGAAAATAAGACAAAAAACAGAGAAATACACCAACGACTGAATGGGCAACATGTCGAGGTTTTGATGTCAAGAAAAAAATTCTATGAATATAACAGGGTGTGTTATGAGATTTCGGCGGCGGGTAAAATCTTTGTTTCCTATGAGAAACTCTATCATGAATATTCTATTTGGAAAAATGAATATAACTTTGATAGGTTGGTGTACTTTGCTTTTATAATTATGTTTTTATGTATATCGGGTTGCAGGTCGATAATATTTTTAAGGCTCACTTTGGAGCGAGGTAGGTGTCAAAATCAACGCCAACTGTAGTTGGCGTTGATTGAAGAAGGCTTTGAAATTACGCTTTCTGCACCATTTTTATAATACTTGAGAAGTCTAGACCCCCATGCCCCGCCAAGCTGTGCGCCGCATACAAACTGCGCGCCATGCCCCCCAGCGGCGTGGCGGCCTTCACCGCCATCGCGTTCTCCTGCGCCAGCCCTAGGTCTTTCAGCATCAGGTCCGTGCCAAAACCACCCGCGTAGCCTTTGCTGGCAGGCGCGGTTTCCATCACTCCGGGGAAGGGGTTGTACTTCTCCAGCGCCCAGTTGCCGCCCGAGCTGCGGCGCATGATTTCGCTCAGCACCTTGGGGTCCAGGCCGTTGGCCACGCCCA
>PJUL01000407.1_pt1 | contig 32330 bp, 25 predicted proteins | sample 1512221 | NCBI WGS metagenome assembly PJUL01 (sample SAMN08177667, study PRJNA422409) | Feces metagenome, whole genome shotgun sequencing project.
CCAGCTGGGCCGCGCCGAGCCCATTGAAGACAGCGCCAAGGTCATCAGCCGCATGACCGACTTGGTGATGATCCGCACCTACGAGCAGGCCAAGATCAACAGCTTTGCCGCCAACTCGCGTGTGCCCGTCATCAACGGCCTCACCAACGAATACCACCCCTGCCAGATCCTGGCGGACATCTTTACCTACATCGAGCATCGCGGCTCCATCCAGGGCAAGACGGTGGCCTGGGTGGGCGACGGCAACAACATGGCGAACACCTGGGTGCAGGCCGCGTCACTGCTGGGCTTCAAGGTGCATGTGAGCACGCCGCGTGGCTATGAAGTCGATGAGAAATTGGCCGCTGGCGCTTATGGAATAAGCGCTGGCAGCTATCAATTTTTTAGCAACCCCATGGAAGCCTGCAGAGGTGCCGACCTGGTTACCACCGACGTGTGGACCAGCATGGGCTACGAGGCCGAGAACGAAGAGCGCAAAAAAGCCTTTGCCGACTGGTGCGTGGACACCGAGATGATGGCCGCCGCCAAGCCCGATGCCCTGTTCATGCACTGCCTGCCCGCACACCGCGGCGAGGAGGTCGAGGCCGACGTGATCGACGGGCCGCAGTCGGTGGTGTGGGACGAAGCCGAAAACAGGATGCACGTGCAGAAGGCACTCATGGAGTACCTTCTGCTCGGCCGTATTGCATGAAATGCAATGCGGTGGCGCGCCAGCGTCAGCAGCCTGTTTCGGCGCAGGCTCATGTCCGCGCAGTGGACGTGAAGCAGCTGGAGGCTGCGGGCCGTAGCCAAAACGCCATGTACGTGCAGAAGGCACTGATGGAATACCTGCTGCTGGGCAAGGTGGCCTAAGCCAACAACTCACCTATGCCCTGGCGCCGGCAGCCCACCCATTGCACTGAACTGCTCGCGCATTGGCAAACCTTGGGCCAGGCGCTGGGCAGAGATTCAGCCGCCTGGCGCGCTGAAGGCCGGCGCCTGGTGCAAAGCTGGGCCCGTTGGCCCCGTGCTTACCACGACACCACCCATCTGCGGGCATGCCTGCGGAACCTGCAGTCGGTGCTGGACCAACAGCCAGATGCCCTTCAAGACCCCCACGCCGTGGCCTTGGCGCTGTGGTACCACGACGCCATCTACTGGCCCTGGAGCGGGCACAACGAGGCGCGCAGCGCAGAGTGGGCGAGGCGCTTTCTCAAGAGCCAGGACCTGCCCACCACGCTCGTCGAGACTGTGCACCACCACATCCTCGACACCCGCCACACCCCCGGCCCACTCACGAGCGATGCACAGTGGGTGGTGGACATCGACCTCGCTATCCTCGGCCAGAGCGATGCCGTGTACCGCGAGTTCGAACGCAACGTCCGACGCGAATACTTCTTCGTGCGCTGGCCACGCTACGTGGCGGGCCGCAGCGCTGTGCTACAGGGGTTTCTAGACCGGCCGCGCATCTACGGCACGGACAGTTTCTACCAGCGTTACGAAACACAGGCACGCATGAACCTAAGCAATGCGTTGATGGCGCTGCGCGATGGGCGGTTGTACAGCTGATCGGAAACCGAGTTTTGGGATCAGAAGGCCTGCGCATCAAAGATGCCAAGCGGTCTGTTCACGGAACGCGAGCGGGTGCCGTACTGGCGTCGCTTCTTACCTTGAGATGGGAACGGTTGTTTTCGAGGTCGTGCCTATCTGGAAGGTGCTGCGAGGATATGTGCAAGATAGCCGTCCAACTCTGACTTCCAAAGCGCAGGAAAGCTATGGATGTTGTGTCCGTCCCGCCCCGGCGGCGGGGTGTAGCTGACCATCTTGCCCTTCCCTCCCGCCGCAAGAAAAGCCTCGAAACTGGCTCGGCTGTGGTCCAGCGAATAGTAGGCATCACGCTCGCCATACAGCCATAGCGTGGGCCGTGGCATGGCAGCACCCCTGACGAATCCTGTGCGATTGACGCGCGCAGCCTCCTTGCATGCGTCACCAATCCAGCCACCCACAAAGTTGACAACGCCGAGAATCATGTCCGGCCGGGTGCCCGCATAGGCCACCGACAAGATGCCGCCGCGCGATACCCCGCCGATCAGCAATCGCGCTTTGTCGACATCGGGACGTTGCTGCACTTGTGCCATCACCGCATCCAGGTCGGCCAGCGCTCGGTCCAGCCCCTGCAGAGATGGGTCGTGCTGACAGGTGTAGCCCTCTGCACGGTTGGCCCCAAAACCTTCGTCATACAAGCCATCCGACTTGCCACGCCCTCGGCGTTGGGGGAACACGACCTGCCAACCCTTAGAGGTGAAATACTGCGCTACCTCGGGACTGGTCCAGGTCGCCGTGAAGCAGTTGGGGCGATTGCCAACGCCCGTAGAGCCATGGTTGAAGACGAGGGTGGGCAACGGGCCTCCCGCACCTACGGGCCGATACACCACGGCCTCTAGGGTTTGGGAGGCGCCATCAGCCCCTGTCCAGGGCGTGGGGATGCGCTCGACCCTGCGGGTGTAGACAGGCGCTACCGGTTTGTTGCTCAGCACTCCCACAGACAGCAGCCGTGCCTCTGGACGCCAGACAGACATCTCCATCTCACCGGTCGCCCCATCGCGCAAGCGAAGCACCAACAGCGCGCCGGTGTGCAGCTGCGCATGCAGCTCGTTCAGAACGAAGCGTCCTTGTGTCCGGTCAGTCACTTGCGGGTGCTGCTCGCTGGCGCCGGCGTAGACAACAGTGGCGCTCTCCGGGGTAACGGATTCAATGGCAATGCGGATATCGCACGCTCTCGACATGCAGGCCCACACCTGCCACACACCGCTCCAGCGGGCTTTCTCTAAGGCTACGGTCGAGTCAGGAGGCGCAATCGCCACGTCGGTTGGCAACACGGCAGCAACCGAGCTCTCCGAAACGCCAACAACCAATTCGGACATGTAACTCGGCCATGCAGTAGTGGCTGCAGGAATGGGCTCAGTCTGCTGCGCCACAACGGGCCCACACAGAATGATTGGAAGCCAAATGACTGCAGCAACCCGGCGAACTAACAAACACTTTGGCGATGCGCGCAGGAGACTAAAACTGAACATGGGCTCGCCTGAAAAAATTGGAACAGCAACTCGCACCGGTTGCAGGTCTCGCGTCAATCGCAGGGTTGAAAACGCCGGCATTCTTCCACGGCGTGGATGGCCGTCAGCCAGTTCACGCCATCTTCTGAGCGGGCCGTGAACTTGACCCATGATCCCTGGGGTATGCCCGCAACAAGCGCCTTATCGCGCACCGTGAACGTCTGCGTGGTGAACGGAATCTTGGAACGCGGCAGCAGCTTTAGACGGACCAGCCAACGGCCGTCCGGATCCGCCTGAACGGATACCAGGCGGGCCCGGGTGAAAACAGGTTCTGCCGTGGCGGCGCTCTGGCCACCCTGCGTTGCCGGTGCAGAAGGTGCGGCGGCGGCATTGAGCACCATGGCGCAGCACAGCGACGTGGTGACCACAAGTGCCGCATGTCGACCACAACAAGCTGCTGCAACTCTCAATACTGTTTTCATGATGTCCTTTTTCGCCGACTCCGGTCACTGACTCAGCTGACAAAGAGCGGTGACGAATGTCGCTCCACCCTTGCGCTCAAGTTCAAAACTGCGTTCCCACGGTCAGGTACACGCGCGGTGTCCACTGCATGCTGCTGCGGCTGACCACCGGCACCGCGCCCGAGGTATCCATGCGGTCCCGACGGAAATGCGCATCTCCCACGTTGTACACGCCCAGTCGCCAATATCCCAGGCCGCGCACCAGTTGGCCCACGTAGAAATCCAGCATGGCGCTTGCGCGGTTCTGGCCAATCAGGGTTGCGTTGATGTCCTGGTCGGCACGCCCCGTCATGGTCAAAGTGGCACCGCCATACCAGCCCCCGCCACGCGGCATGGGCTTGGCAGCGGTCAATGTGGCCGCATAGCGCGCCTGGCCGGGTATGCGCCGCCCTTCGTTGGGCCCACTGGTCATGCGCGACTGCAGCAAGCTGGCATTGGCCGAAAGCGTCCAGTCGCGACCCAGGCCCAGCCATGCGAGCCCCGTGCGGGCATCGGCCTCCAGGCCCCACACGATTGCATCACCCACGTTCGCACGCTGCTCTACCCACCGCGAGCCGTTCAAGGCCAGCGTGGGCGCCAGCACGTCGTTCATCCGCCGCACGAACAGGTTCAGGCCCGCATGCCCGCTGGCCAGGCGCCGCTCGAAGCCGGTGTCCAGTGTCCACGCCACTTGTGGGCGCAGGTTGGGGTTGCCGATGGTGTCGGGGTTGCTCAGGCTGTTGCTGCCCTGGCTCGGGATGGCGCGGTCCACCAAATCCCACACACGTGGCAACTGGGCGACCCGCGCCAGGTCCACACGCCACTGCAGGTCTTCTGACAGCGGTGTGCGGGTGTGCAGAGATGGCTGCAGGATGTTCCACTGCTTGCTGCCCGCTACAGCAGAGCTTCCGCCGTTTAGCTCCACACGCTCGCCGCGCAGGCCCAGCGTGAGCGTGGTGCTGGCAGGCAGCTCCCATTCGTTCTGCCCCCAGGCCACCCACCGGCGGATGCCGGCGTCCAGACCTGAATTCACCGGCGGCGCGCCGCTCGCGGTGGTGCTCACAAAGAGTTTGCGGTCTTCCAACTGCGCGCCAGCGCTCCACAGCAGCGCATCGGTGGTGCCAGTGAGCTTGCTGCTGAGGCTCCAGACGTCTTCGCGCCGGTCGTCCACAAAGCTGTAGCTGTCCGTCACCAGGGCACCGCCCGTGCCGAGGCTGCGCAGCAGGTCGCCTCGGCGGTCCACGGTGTCGCTGGCGCGGCTGGCGTTCAATGTGGTTTCAAGCTTGCTGGCCGCAAAGCGGTGCGTCCAGTCAGCGGCGGCTTGCAGGTAGCGCCGGTTGTACTGGTGCGACTCCTGCGAGTTCACGGCATATGTGCCATCGCCACCGCCCACGCTGTCGGCCGTGCCGCCAAAATCCGCCTTGCTGAGTGTTGCCCTCAGCGTCACCTGGTCTGCGGCGCCCAGCTTTCCACTGATGCGCGGAACCAGCGCGTAGTCGGTGCGCTTGTAGCGGGCGCTGGTGTCCGACTGCGCCACTTCGGCCCCCGCACGCTCCGTGCTGCGGTGTGTGTCTGAACCCAGCAGCAGCCCCGTCGCAGACGCCGCGACGAAGTACGACCAGGGATGGCTAGACTCTGCCTCGCGAGGTTCCTCGGCGACCTTGGACGCTACACCCAGCGGACCAGTGCGCGAGAAGAACGCCTGCCCCGCATTGCGATCCCACACGTGGTTGTCTGTCAGGCGCAGGGTCGTCTCGCGCTTCACGGTGGCCTGGCGCAACACGATGTTGAGCGTGCCGCCCGTGGCACCCGAGAACTCAGCGCTGGGCGCGCGCACCACCTCGATGCGTTCGATCAATTCTGGCGGCAGCTGGTCAATGGGCAACTGCGTGCGCTTGCCGCCCACCCGCTGGCCGTCGATGAGCAACTGCGCGGCGCCGCGCTCCATGCCGCGCATGCGAATCTCCACACTGCCGTCGGCAGACGGTGTCACCTGCACGCCCGGCAACTGCCGCAGCACGTCGGCCACCGAGAACGCGCCCATCTGCTCAATGTCGCTGCGGTCCACCACCACCAGCGACCCCGCGGCAAAGAACCGCTGCTCCAAAGACCTGCGCGCGGTGACGGTGACGCCATCCAGCTGCGGCGTAGCGCCGCCCGTTCCGTCGGGCACGCCTTGTGCCCAGGCCGCACTGCTTGCTGCGGACGCCACACAGGTGGCCCAGATGGCGATGCGATGGCTTTTGTATGTTGTTCGTTTGTTCATAGACCCCCTCTCTGCGCCAGATTGTCTGGGCGCAAGGCTTAAAAGAGCCGCACCATTCACACCACGGTGTCGTGAAACCGCTGCATCCGGGCAAGGCACAGATCGCAGTGCCAGCGCAACGTCGGGTCTAGGTCTGCGGCGTCTCCAGAGGCTTGCGATAAATCGCATTGCGCTTGACCACCTGAAACCCGCAGTCCTCATACACGCGGTTTGCACCTGTCAGGTTCTCACCGTCCACGGCCAGCGCCGACTCGGCCATCCCCTCATCGGCCAACAGGCGCAGGCTGCGGACAATCAAGGCTCTTGCCAGCCCGCGCCTGCGCCATTGGCGGCCCACGCTGATGAACTCCGTGTAGCCCCGGCGCCGTGACAGATGGCGGTTCTCGTCCTCGTTGATGTACGTGCGGACCTGGCCTGCGACTTGATCGCCATCCCATGCCACCTGCCAGCGGGTGGGCTGAAAAATTGGACTTTCAAGCCAGACGTCGTAGTCCTGCTGCGTCGGCGGCGCTATTCCCCAATGGTCCTCAAACGCAGTGTGGTGCGCGTTCCAGATGGCGCCGTAGTGCTCGGGCAGCACGGGCCGCAGCTCCAAGCCCTGTGGCATGGGAAAGTCGGGCACAGCATGCAGCTCGGTGTTCAACATTTCAAAGAAGTACCGCATCGGCGCATAGCCGCTGGCCTGCAGCAGGCTGGCACGCGCATCCTCACCTTGCTGCACATACGCATGGTGCACATGCTGGCCGCCCGGCTGCTGCGCTGCCACGGTGTCGTGCCGCCGCTCGATCCAGCCCTGCAGCGCACGGCCAATGCCCCGCCCACGCCAGCGCCCAGGCACAAAACCGATTTGGCAGTGCAGCGTCAGCCCATCTGTCAGCATGACCCGCCAGCACCGACCATAGGCGACCAGTTCACCATCCAGCTCGGCCATCACAGCGTCCTGGTACGGGTCGCATTGGGTGAAGGTGGCGTAGTCACGCGCCAGGTCCTCGGGCGTGCGCCGCGCGAGCACGCCGTCGGCGTCAAAGCTGGCGTTGGCGACCTCGGCCATGGCCGGAAAGTCCGACGCGCCGCGAAATGGCCGCAGCACCAGCCGCGAAACCTGCAATGAATCCATTGCCGATGTGCCCTCGCTCACCAAAATGCCTTTCCCGTGTCATCCATCCGTTTGCTCCTTGAACGTTGCCGTGCAGAGCGCTTTACGCTGTCAGCAACGCCATTTTGCAAACCGCTGCCTTAACGCCAGCCAAAGACGGCGGTACTGACACAGTCCGTCGAGCACAGCGCCCCCACAATCGCCCCATGCACATCCTGCTCATCGAAGACGACCTGGACCTGGGGCGCGCGCTGCAGTCGGCGCTGAAGGTGGAGGGCCTGACCAGCGAATGGCTGCGCCGAGCGGTGGACGCCCCCGCCACGGTGGACGCCACCACGGTCGACTGCGTGCTGCTCGACCTGACGCTGCCAGACGGCAGTGGCTTTGACCTGCTGGCGCGCTGGCGCAGCCAGCCTGGTCAAGGCGGGCAGGTGCCCATCATCGTCATCACTGCGCGCTCGGCGGTAGAAGACCGGCTGGCGGGGCTGGACGGCGGTGCGGACGACTTTGTGATCAAGCCCTTTGCCACAGCCGAGCTCATGTCGCGCATCCGCGCCGTGTTGCGCCGCAGCGCACGCCAGGCCAGCGAGCGCTGGGTGCTGGGCGATCTGGTCATAGAGCCCCGCCGCCACGTGGCGCAGCGCGATGGCACGGCGCTTGAGTTGTCGCCGCGCGAGTTCCAGCTGCTGCTGGAACTGGCGCGCGAGCCGGGCGTGGTGGTGTCCAAAAGCGTGCTGTCACAGCGGCTTGATCCGCTGGGCGAACCCGTGGACTTTGGCGCCATCGAAGTGCATGTGTCCAACCTGCGCCGCAAGATGGGGGCGGAGCTGATCCGCACGGTGCGGGGCGTGGGCTATTTGCTGCAGCCATGACACACGCCACCTCCATTCCTAGACGACTGCGCGTAGTCTGGACAAGACTTGCAGAGCCAACGCTGGTACGCCGCAGCGTCATGTCAGTCATGGTCGCTTTTGTCTTGGTATGGGTCGTCCTGCTCGGCTACAACTATGTCAACTACAAGCAGGCCATCACTTATGACCCGGGTCTCCAAAAGTATGGCGATGCAGTGCTGGATTCGTTGGCCAACCTCACCAATCCGTCGCAAGCCTCCGCGGCCCTGGCCTCCACCGACCACTGGACCAACATCCGCCGCCGCCAGGTGGGCCTGCTGCCCGGCACATTGCTGCATGAGCTGAAAGATGCCGCAACCGGCCATACGGTCTTCGCATCGCCCGGCCTTCAGCCATTGACTCCGCCACCACCCACGCCAGAAGCTGTCGGGGTGATCACCGAAACCCGTCTGGGCGGCATCAACTACCGCATCTACACGGGCCACAACGCGCGCTGGGCCTTGCGGGTGATCGAACCGAAGCGCGCAGATGCGCACTTCCTGCAATCCAGCGGTCGCAACCTGGTTCCTTACCTGCTGCTGGCGGCCCCCTTCGTGCTGCTACCCGTCTGGCTCTCGGTGCGCAACGGCCTCAAGCCTCTGCAACAACTCGCCCGCCGCATTGCACAGCGCAACACCGACGACCTGCAACCCGTGGGCTTCAATGCCCGCCACCGCGAACTCAAGCCGCTGGAGCAATCGCTGGACACCCTGCTGGCACGCATGCGGCAGAAGGTGGAGCGCGAACGGGCCTTTGTGCAGGACGCCGCCCACGAGATCCGCACACCGCTGGCCGTTATCAACGCACAGGCCCATGTGATGGCACGCTCGCAGAGCGACACCGAACGCACGCAGGCCCAGGCCCACCTGGAACAGGCCATCGCGCGCACCTCGCACTTGGCCCAGCAACTGCTGGACCTGGCCGCGCTGGACGATGCCCAGCGCCCCGCACCGCGCGACCTCGACGTCGCGCAGTGGCTGCGCGGGGTGCTGGCACAGGCCGCGCCAGAGGCCATGGCCCGGCAGATCGAGCTGTCGCTGGACGCCCCCGACAGTCTGTTTGCACGGCTGGACCTGCCTGCGCTGGAGTCCATTGCACACAACCTCATCGACAACGCAGTGCGCTACACCCCGAATGGCGGCAACGTGGCCGTAGCGCTTCAGCGCACGGGCGCGGTGCTTCGCCTGTCCGTGCAGGACGACGGGCCCGGCATCGCGGCCACAGAGCGGCTGCGGGTGTTTGAGCGCTTCTACCGGGGCGTGGGACATGCCGCCAACGGATCGGGCCTGGGTCTCTCCATCGTGCGACAGGCCGTGCTGCGCATGGGCGGACAGGTGGAGATGGGTGCAGGACTGAACAGCGACCAGGGCGTGGGGTTCTTTGTGAGCATTCCCCTGCCCCACGGCACTTGATACGTCGGCGCTGGACACGTCGGCGCCTGCCCAAAAATCTCGCCGCCTGCTGACCCGATCCCCGCAGGGGGCCAGTTCGTTTGCGCACCTCTCTCGCGCCGGTCCTGGATGACCGCCATTGGCATGGTCCAGGAAAAGTACCACTTGCGCAAAGTCCTATAGAGGACTAGAGTTCTAGTCATGCTCTCCAATTCCACCGTTGTCTCTTTGACTGACACTCCCGGCGTCAGCCGCTATGCCTCTCTGGCCGCCGCGCTCAGAACCCGGGTGGTGTCTGGCGAATGGCCGCCCGGCACAGCCTTGCCGGCAGAGAGTCTGCTGTCCAGCGAGCACAAAGTGGCACTGGGCACCATGCGGCGCGCTCTGGAGCTGCTGGTGGCCGAAGGCCTGGTGGAGCGGCTGCACGGGCGCGGCACCTTTGTGCGCCAGGGCATTTCGGGCGCGTCCATGCTGCGGTTCTTTCGGTTCGACACCGGCAGCAACGAGGTGCCGCACTCGCGCATCGTGTCGCGCCAGCGCATGGCAGCGCCAGCGGGTGTGGCCCGCCGCCTGGGCCTGGCCACGGGTGAGTCGGTGATGCGCCTCCTGCGTGTTCGCCTGCTGGCCGAGCGCCCTTGTTTGCTGGAAGAAATTTGGCTGCCGCTGGACCTGTTCGGCAGTCTGGCCGAAGGCAACACGGCCGATTGGGACGACCTGCTCTATCCCATGTTTGCCCGACGCTGTGGCGTGCACGTGCACCGCGCGGTCGATGAAATCGGCTTTGGCGTGCTGACTGCTGCGCAGGCGGGCCATCTGGATTTAGCCGCTGGCCACCCCTGCGTGCTAGTGCAGCGCGCAGCCCACGACCTGAGCGGGCGCTGCGTGGAATGGCGCACCACACGTGGTGATGCCCACGCCTTTCACTACACCGTCACCATCACCTGACAACCCCTCTGACGGGCCCTCTGAAAGACATTCAGACGAACCACCTTACCGACAGCCCGACAGCGGTGCATCGCAGACACCGCTGACGGCCCAGCCCGTGCGCCTGCCCCACGCGTAGCGGGGCACGACTTGAACAACAACCACCCTCGGAGACACCATGACTTCAGACACCCGGCTTTCATCCTCCACCGCTTCCACCCCATCCAGCCTCGCACAACCCACCCGCCGCGCATCGCTGGCCGCCATGGGCGCCGCGCTGGCGGCCCCGTGGGTCAGCGCGCGGGCCAATGGCATCGCTGGCGGGCGCAGCATTACGCTGGTCGTTTCGTACCCCGCAGGCGGCGGCGCCGACCTGATGGCGCGCATCATGGCGCCCCGCCTGTCGGAGGCGCTGGGCCAGTCCGTGGTGGTGGACAACAAACCCGGCGCCAGTGGCCAACTGGCCGCAGCGGCCGTGGCCCGCGCCACACCAGACGGCACCACGCTGCTGCTGGACGCATCGTCGTTCGCAGTCAATCCCTCGCTCTACCCCAAGCTGCCCTACGACAGCAACACCGCCTTCGCGCCGCTGGCCGTGCTGGCCACGTTCCCCAACGTGCTGGTGTGCCACCCTGGCTTCGAGGCCAAGTCGGTGCAGGATGTGATCGCCAAAGCCAAGGCACAGCCGGATGCCGTGGCCTACGCATCCTCCGGCAACGGCTCCGCGCAGCACCTGGCGGGCGCACTGTTCGAGCAGCGCACGGGCGTCAAGCTCTCGCACATCCCCTACCGGGGCGGCGGCCCGGCCATGAACGACGTGATGGGGGGGCAGGTGCCGCTGTTCTTTGCCAACGTGGCTTCGTCCCTGGGGCACATTCAGTCGGGCAAGCTGCGCCCCCTGGCCGTGACGAGCACGCTGCGTGCCCGTTCTCTGCCCAACGTCCCCACCATGGCCGAAGCCGGCGTCACCGACTATGAAGTGCTGGAGTGGAACCCCATCCTGGCCCCCGCGGGCATCTCCGCAGACACCCGCAAGCTGCTGGTGGCTGCCATCCGCAAGGCGCTGGCCGACCCTGAAGTGCTGGGCCGCATCCGCGCGCTGGGCGGTGATGCGTTCCCCGACGCCACGCAAGCCAGCGCGGGCAAGTTCATCCAGACGCAGCAGGCCCTGTGGGCCAAGGTGATCCGCGAACGCAAGATCGTGGCAGGCTGAACATGGCACCACACGCCGCTGGCCATCCACCCGCCTCAGCCAAGCCACTGCATGGCTGGGACACCCACGTCCACATCTTCGATGGCACCGTGCGTGCCCAGGCGGGCCACTACCAGCCTGCCCATCACCCCATCGTGCGCATCGAGGCGGAAGCGGCCAGCCTGGGCGTGGGCCACCTCGTGCTGGTGCAGCCCAGCGTCTACGGCACCGACAACGGGCTGCTGCTGGGCGCGCTGCAGGGCAGCGAAGGCCGGCACCGCGGGGTGGTGGTGGTGGATGGCACGGTGGCCCCGGCCGCACTGCACGCCATGCATGCCGCGGGCGTGCGCGGCGTGCGCTTTAACCTGGTGTCGCCCGTGGGCAATGGGCACCAGGCGCTGGACACGCTGGCCGGCCCGTTGCGCGAACTGGGCTGGCACGTGCAGTGGTATGCCCACCCCGACCAGCTCGCACAGATTGCCGACGTCCATCATCGAACCGGCCTGCCCTGCGTGCTGGACCACTTGGCGGGCCTGCAGGCGCAGTTGCCGGGTACCGACGCAGCCTGGAACGCCGTGCAGCGCCTGGCCGACCAGGGCGCGTGGATCAAACTGTCTGGCTGGTACCGGCTGGGCGACCAGGCGCCCTACCACGGGCTTTGCGCCAACATCCAGCGGGTGGCCACGTTGGCCGCAGACCGACTGGTTTGGGGCTCTGACTGGCCCCATACCTCGTTTGAAACCACAGCCATGCCCGCCTACCGCAGCGTCTGGGCCCCGGTGGTGGACGCGCTGGGCGCCGCCCGCGCACAGGCCGTGCTGACGGCCGGGTCGCGCTTGTACGGCTGAGCACCGAGCACCGAGCACCGATTCATTAGTTTAGGCTTCAACAAAATTCCGTTGGGTGTTGGAAATAACCGACACCACGGGTTTTTCGGGACATGCAAACTTTGTCCCATGCCAACGCCCTCCTCTCCCCCCGCCCGCCAGCTCTGGGATATTTCGCCGCCCGTGCACGCGGGCAGCCCCGTGTTTCCTGGCGACACGGCCTACAGCCAGCAGTGGTGCGCCACCATCGGGCCGGGCTGCCCGGTCAACGTGAGCGCCATCACCATGTCGCCCCATGTGGGCGCGCATGCCGATGCGCCGCTGCACTACGACGCGCAGGGCGCCACCATCGGCGATGTATCCCTCGACGCCTTTCTGGGCCCCTGCCGCGTGATCCACGCCGTTGGCTGCGGCCCGCTGATCACCTGGGAGCACATCGCCCACTCGGTGACCGGCTCCCTGCCCCAGCGCGTGCTGGTGCGCACCTACGAACACATGCCCATCGACCGCTGGGACGGCCAACTGGCGGCCTATGCGCCCGACGCCATCGAGCGCCTGGCCGACCTGGGCGTTCTGCTGGTGGGCATCGACACCGCCAGCATCGACCCGGCCGACAGCAAGACGCTGGACAGCCACCATGTCATCCGCCGACGCGGCCTGCGCGTGCTCGAAAACCTGGTGCTGGATGCTGTGCCCGAGGGCGACTACGAACTCATCGCCCTGCCGCTCAAACTGACTACCGCCGATGCGTCGCCCGTGCGCGCCGTGCTGCGAGCGCTCTGACAACCAGAATTTCAAGCCTTTTTGGCCTCTATCGCTTACCCCATAAGCGCTAGCAGCTATCAAAACAGAAGTAAAAGACCGAACCGATATGACAACAACCCTCCAAGACTGCCGCGCCCTGGATGCGCAAGACGCGCTCGCTCCGTTGCGTGATCATTTCAGCCTGCCCGCGGGCGTGATCTACCTCGACGGCAATTCGCTGGGCGTGGCCCCCAAGGCCGCCGCCGCGCGCGTGGCCGATGTGGTCACCCGCGAATGGGGCACAGACCTCATCAAATCGTGGAACACCGCCAGCTGGTTCGACCTGCCGCAGCGCCTGGGCAACCAGCTTGCCCCGCTGATCGGCGCGGGCCCAAACGAAGTGGTGTGCACCGACAGCACCTCCATCAACCTCTATAAGGTGCTGAGCGCAGCGCTCAACATCGCCCGCGAAGACAGCCCCACCCGCAAGCGGATCGTGAGCGAGCGCAGCAACTTCCCCACCGACCTCTACATCGCCGAAGGCCTGTGCAAGGAGCGCGGCCTGGAGCTGGTATTGGTAGAGCCCGAAGAGATCACGGCATCGCTCACCGCCGAAGTGGCCGTGCTGATGCTCACGCACGTGAACTACCGCACCGGCGCCATGCACGACATGGCCGCCATCACGGCCGCCGCACACGCCCAAGGCATCCTGTGCGTGTGGGACCTGGCACACAGCGCGGGGGCCGTGCCCGTGGACTTGAACGGGGCGAACGCCGACTTCTCCATCGGCTGCGGCTACAAATATTTGAACGGTGGCCCCGGCGCACCCGCCTTTGCGTGGGTTAACCCGCGCCACGCCAACCGCTTCTGGCAGCCACTGTCGGGTTGGTGGGGCCATGCCGCGCCCTTTGCCTTCACGCCCGACTACCAACCCGCCCCGGGCATCACGCGCTACCTGTGCGGCACGCAGCCCATCATCAGCCTGTCGGCACTGCAATGCGGGCTGGATGTGTTCACCGCCGCACAAAGCCTGGGCGGCATGGCCGCGTTGCGCGCCAAGTCGCTGGCGCTGACTGACCTGTTCATAAAGCTCGTGGAAGAACGCTGCGCAGGCCACGGCCTGGGCTTGGCCACGCCGCGTGACCATACCCAGCGCGGCTCGCAGGTGTGCCTGACGCGCGACGAAGGCGCTGGCGTGAACGGCCAGGGCAGCGGCGCCTACGCCATCGTGCAGGCGCTGATTGCACGCGGCGTGATTGGCGACTTCCGCAAAGGCGACGGAGGCACCGGCCGCCACAAGGACATCCTGCGCTTTGGCTTCACCCCGCTGTACCTGGGCTATGAAGACGTTTGGAATGCCGTGGAGCATCTGCGCCAAGTGCTGGAGAGCGGCGAGTGGCAAAAGGCCGAGTTCAACCAGACGCACGCAGTAACCTGATCATGTGCCCCTTCTCCCACTCCAACGCACCGGCCGAAGCCAACCCTGGCGACAAGCCAGGGTCTGCCCTGCCCGAATCCATCGTGCACGAAGAGCGCGCTCAGCTCGACTTCAGCAAGTCCATGAGCTATGGCGACTACCTGCAGCTCGACGCCATCCTCACCGCACAAAAGCCGCTGTCGCCCGCGCACGACGAGATGCTGTTCATCGTGCAGCACCAGACCAGCGAGCTGTGGATGAAGCTGATGCTGCACGAGCTGCGCGCGGCCATTTCGCACATCGCCAACGACGAACTGCAGATGGCCTTCAAGATGCTGGCGCGCGTTTCCAAGATCATGGAGCAGCTGGTGCACGCGTGGGACGTGCTGGCCACCATGACGCCGCCCGAATACACCGCGATGCGGCCTTACCTGGGCCAGTCCAGCGGGTTCCAGAGTTACCAGTACCGCAGCATCGAGTTCGCACTGGGCAACAAGAACCGCGCGATGCTCAAGCCGCACGAACACCGCGCCGACTTGCTCGCGCAGGTGCAGGCCGCTTACGAGGCACCGTCGCTGTACGACGAAGCCCTGCGCCTGTTGGCCCGCCGGGGCATCCCTGTGCCCGCCAGCCACCTGGAGCGCGACTGGACGCAGCCTTATGTGGAAAGCGACGGCGTGGAGCAGGCCTGGCTGGTGGTGTACCGCAACCCCAAGGAGCATTGGGAGCTGTACCAGTTGGGCGAAGAGCTGACCGATCTGGAAGACGCGTTCCGCCTCTGGCGCTTCCGCCATGTGACCACGGTGGAGCGCGTGATCGGTTTCAAGCGCGGCACGGGCGGCACGGGCGGCGTGAGCTACCTGCGCAAGATGCTGGACGTGGTGCTGTTCCCAGAGATCTGGAAGCTGCGCACGGACCTGTGACCGCACCGGCGCGGGCGCTCCTGTCTGCCGCCCACCGCGTCAAGTACGCCCCGCAGAAGCGGTAAAAACGCGGCCCTCGGCACACGCCGCCCAGCCGGCCGGGCCTTGACCCGGCCTCAATGGTGCGGCCCCCACCAAAGATAGTTGAGAGCGAAAAATGCCACCAGCGCTTGTCCACCATGCGCTGGCAGCTATGGTTTTTGAATATCTTTACCCAGCGGCTCAGTCACCCACCTTGAAGAAAGTCTGCCCACCAGAGAGTTGATACACCGCGTTGTCCGCCTGCAGGCTGCGCTCGCTGGAGAGCTCGTATTGCGCTGTCACGCTGGTGGTGTCGCCGCTCAGCGGCAGGGTAGTGGACACCAGCATGGAGCGTTGTGCCAGTGTGCCGGTGGTGGTGTTGATCTCCCACCGCACAGCCCCCTGCAAGCCGCTGTAGGGCGGTGGCGTGCCGATGATGAAGCGCGACTGCATCACCCGTGCCGGGAAGGCGATCCACACTTTGCCAGCCTGCGGCTGCTGCACGTTGAGAACCGGGCGCGGGCCGCCCAGCCCCGTGACCGTGCCGCGTGCGCCGATGCGTTCGGCCACCACCCGCTGGGGTTCGGCGAGATTGCGTACATTGAAAAGCGCCACGGGCACGCCGTTGGCTTCGCTGGTCTCGCTGCTTTCCTTGCCAATGCCCAGCAGCAGGCCGTTGGGCAGCGGATACAGATGGGCGGATGCACCACCGGCCGCCAACTCGCCACCCATCGCGGGGTTGGCGGGGTTGCTCAAATCGATCAGGTACACCGGGTCGGTGGCCAAGAAGGTGGCGGCGTAAGCACGGGGGCCCGCAAAGTGCACGATGTCGATCTGCTGGCCCGCCTGCCCGGTGGGCGACAGACGCTGGCGGATGGGCAACTTCGACAGCAACTCCAGCTTGCTGTCACTGGGCGGGTCCCGCAGCACCGACAACACGGCCGTCGATACGGGCTTGTTCTGGATGGTGACTGGTGGCGCGCCGCTCTGGCCGGTCTGCCCCGTGAAGGTGACGATGCGCAGGTCGCCCTGGTATTCGTTCATGCGCTGGGCCAGCCGTGTCATGTCCCAGCCAAGGTGTCCGTCGACCACGCCCGATGCGCTGTAGTCCACTTGCCCGGCACGCAGCGCGAACTTGTGGATGTCGGTGCGGCTGCCCGTCGGGAAGACGGCGTTGACCACATCGCCCCCATAGCGGTACTGGCGCGAGCTGGCCAGGTAGACGCTGTTCACGCCCACGTACAGGCCTTCGCTGCCACCCACGAAGCAGCGGCTGCTGCGCGAGAGGCCTGACGAAGCGAGGTCAATCGCGGTCACTGTCGTGAGCTGCATCGCCAACGACGCGTTGGAAGCCTGCACAAGGCAATCGGCTTCCGAAACCAGGGGCTGGGGCAACCCACCGTCCACGCGCACGGTGGGCAGGATATCCGCAGGCTTCAGGTCTTTCAGCGCCGTCTCCACGGCCGAAGCCGGTGCGCCGGCAGGTAGGTTGAAGCGCGAAAGGTCTGGCGACCACGTGCTGACCACGTACAGCGTGTTGCCGATGAGCCGACTACCCACCATGATGCCGTCCACGCGCATCTGTTTGAGCTGGGCAGGCACCAGGTCCTTGCCGATCGAGAACACATCCAGCGACAAGGTCCGGCTGTATTCGGGCAGGACGGTAAGGCCGGGTGGTGTACCGGCGATGGGCTGGCGGTCCGCATACGGGTCTTGCTGAGACAGAATCGCCGCGCGCGTGCCCCCGGAAGCCACATAAAACCCCTGGGGAACAAACTTGGCGTCCAGCGTCACGCGGCCCATGCTCTGCAGGCTGCCGTCTGCGTTGCGCGCCATCGCAGAAAAGCGTGGCGGCTCGCGCGTGGTGTTGGTGGCATAGGCGCGGTGCAGCGCATACAGCATGGCGCCGTCGTGCTGCAGCAGGCCGTCCTCCTGCACAGCGGGCCCGATCAAGGGGACGCCCGTGTTGGCCACCACGCTGCCAGCACGCGCGGGGCCGTCCACGGTCGGCACGGTGATGGGCAGGCCCAGCAGGCCCGCCGCCACACGCTGTGCCGCCTTGGCCTTGAAGTACGCCACCAGATCGCCGGGCCGCACGGCTTCAAGCCGCGCCTCGTTGGGCGTCTGCGGCACGCCGCCTTCTCCGCCACCACCACCGCAGCCGGCCACAAAGGCGGCTGCACACACAGCCATCCAGCCCGGGGCTACCGCCCAGGCGGATGGGTTTTTCCATCCCAAATTCAGCATTGTGTTTCTCCAGAAGGTATCTGCGGTGCAGCGTGCAAGGCGTTCTTTCAATCCGGAAGTTGCGTCATTCCGAGGGCAGGCCATACCGCAGATTCGTGGGATAATATCCCACATTTTTTTGCCAGGTCAATCATGCAAATGACCTAGCCCGCCACCACCGCTTGCGGTTAAATTCAGCGGTCTGCCTCGTTTTTTCTGCGCCCATGTCCTCCCGCTCCGCCATCGTCCTGGCCAGCACGCTGCGCGTGCTGCGCCCGCTTGCGCGCCTGCTGCTGCGCAATGGCGTGGCCTACCCGGCGTTTGCAGCGGCCATGAAAAAGGTGTTTCTTGACGCTGCCCACGAAGAGCTGCAAAGCAGCGGGAAGAAGCCCACCGACAGCGCCGTAAGCCTCATGTCGGGGGTGCACCGGCGGGATGTGCGCAATCTGGGCCGCCTGGCAGAGCCCGCGAAGGACGATGGGGAATACGAAACGCCCCTGAACATGGCCAGCCAGGTGGTGGCCCGGTGGCTGAGCCAGCCCGACTGCCTGGACGACGAAGGCCAGCCTCTGACCCTGCCCCGGACCGCAGAGGGACCCCATTTCGACGGCCTGGTGGCCAGCATCAGCAGCGATGTACGGCCCCGCGCCGTGCTGGATGAACTCGTGCGCCTGGGCATGGCGCGCGAGGACGGTGCCGAGGTGACACTGCTGGCGGCCGGCTTCGTGCCGCGCCAGGGGTTTGCCGAAATGGCGCAGCTGATGCAAGACAACCTGCACGACCACATCGCGGCAGCCAGCCTGAACCTGCAAGGCGACCACAACTATCTGGAGCAGTCCATCTTCGTGGACCAGTTGAGCGAAGAATCCACCCGGCGCCTGCATGTGACCGCCGCCAGGGCCTGGCGCCAGGCCTTCAAGACCGTGATGACCGAGGCCCAGGCCCGCTACGACCATGATCAGCAACACACCCCTCCCGACCAACGCACCCGCCGTGCGCGCTTCGGCAGCTACTTCTATGCGGCAGACCAAGATGAGCGCCCTTCGTAGCGCCTTGGCGCGCACCCTGAGGCTGCTAGCTCTGCCCTTGGTGGTGCTGGCCCTGACCGCCTGCGGCCCGGGCACGGGCGGCACAGGCACGGGCCCCGTCAGCGGCATCTTCCAGTTCTCCGGGCCGGGTTTCTCCAGTGGTATGCCGTGCGCGGGCCAGTGCCCCAGCTACATCCTGCGGCTGGAGCCAGAGCACGTGGAGTACTCGGCCGGCTGCAACCGGTTTACAGCCACCGGGCCCTGGGCCATTGATGACAAGGGCATGGCCACGCTGCCCGGCACGCTGGAGACCACGGAATCGGTCAACGGCCAGGTTCAGACCCGGCGCACGCCAGCTTGGCTGCACCTGCAGTTCGGCGATGCGGGCGTGGACAGCACCGAGGTCAGCCTGAGTGTGCGCGACGCTGCGGGTGCCAACCTGCTCATGCCAACAACGCTGCACAAGGGCACCGAGGGTGCGCAGCCCGCAGCCTGCACTGCCGGGCGGTGAGCCGCAAAGGGCGCCGCTCCAAATGCGGCGCTTGTCAGCGCCCGCCGCGCGGGCCCCGCGCTACGGCAAACCACAGCGGCCTCGTAACAATGCTCTTTCAAAGCCGGGCAATGCCTCCCGCGGTGTGCTTCAGGCATAAAAAAAGCTACCAGCGCTTGGTGGTCAAGCGCTGGTAGCTATCTTTTTTACAGCAATCTATATGCACCGACTGAAAAGGTGCGGCCCGACTGGGTCGGTGGGCGACCTATCCGGCCTCAGTTCGGCCAGGTCGGCTGAGTGGCGCCCAGCTTGCCAGGCGCGGGGTCAGCGCCCCGACACCAGCATCGGCCGGCCGCGGCACCAGATGGGGGTGAGGTAGCCAATCTGGATGGTCATCTCGTTGCCGTCGCCACGCACCGTGGTGGGGCCATTGCTGTAGGCGTAGCCGCTGTCGGTGGCCTGCGCAGGCAGACCCACCGTCCAGCCGTTGCGCACCAGCACACCCATGTTCTGCTCAGGGAAGAACTGCATCTCCACCTTGTCGCCATTGCCGCAGGCAAATTGCATGCTGCCGGTTTCGTTGAACGACACCTTCTCTGCGGGCGCCGTTGCGCAACCCGTAGCCATCAAGGCCACCAACACGCTCGAACCCAGTGCTACCAACTTCGTCATCCGTCAACTCCTTCACCGTCAACCCCGGCCGGGGGCCCACCGACAGGCCCTGCACGGCCCACAAGCACAAAGCTTGCCAATTTCCACCAATGGGAACAAACGCCGTGCAGCGGCCCCTGGGCATGGTTGCAAGAGTGCCCCATGCCACCGCCAGCGTCGATTGGGGTGATCCCTGCTAGGGATTGCCTGCATAGGCTCAGCGCGCCACCACGCACCAAACCGGGGTACTGCCAAGCCACGGGCGCCCCGCAGACCTGGAAAAGCGAGAAGTCTGGCGACGGGGTATTGCGCCCCGGTGACACAACCAATCCGCACTAAAACGCACGGGTTTTCCTCCTTTCGCAGCCCCTTCACCAACGTTGGGAGCCCTTGGCGATCCAGCTGACCCAGCCGACCCAGATGACACACCCTGGACAGACACCTGGGTGCGAAACGTTTACCCTCGGTGGCTCTACCTTCTTCTCCCGCTCCACCCGCAGCTTCCGCTGCCTTGTCCCGTGCACGCCCCGTCCTCCGCCTCCTCGCCCTCCCCCGCTTCTGCCGCGCCCTCGTTGCCCGCCCACACGGCCTGGGCCATGCTGCTGGCCCTGGTGTCCGGTTTTGGCCTAAGCCAGGCGTTTCGCACCATCACGGCCATCATGGCCACGGGGCTGCAGGCCGAATTTGGCCTGTCAGCGCAGGCACTGGGCGTGTTTGCGGGTGCGTTCGCATTTGCCTTCGGCACCATGCAACTGTTCATGGGCGTGGGCATTGACCTGTATGGCGTACGGCGCACGCTGCTGGCGGCGTTTCCGCTGGCCATTGCCGGCGCGCTGCTGTCTGCGCTGGCGCCGGGCTATGGCACCGTCTTGTTGGGGCAGGTGCTTATCGGCGTGGGCTGCGCACCCGCTTTTCTGGTGTGCACGGTGTTCATTGCGCGCCACTTCCCGGCCAGCCGTTTCGCCATGGTGTCGGGCGTGGCGATGGGCGTGGGCGGGCTGGGCATGCTGTTCACGGGCACGCCGCTGGCGTGGCTGGTGGAGCAATGGTCCTGGCGCGCAGGGTTTGCCGTGCTGGCAGGTTTGTCGGTGCTGGCTTGGTTGCTGATCTTCTGGAAGGTGCATGAGCCCGCCCAGCCCCTGCAGGGCAACGTGCCGCGCGAGTCGGTGGGCGCTGCGGTGCGCGGCTTTGGGGCACTGTTTCTGCTGCCCCACACGGCCGGCATCATGCTGCTGGCGCTGACGACTTATGCCTCGTTTCTCACGCTGCGCGGCCTGTGGCTGGGGCCGCTGCTCATCGAGCGCCACGGCTACAGCCTGGTGGCCAGCGGCAACGTGGCCATGCTGTCGTCGCTCGTTTCACTGTTCACGCCAGCGCTGTTCGGCCGGCTCGACCCGGGCCCAGGCCGCCGGCGCCGCTGGATCACTGGCTTCACCCTGGCGCTGGCCGCCCTGTTTGGTGCTGTGGGCCTGCTGCACGCCGAATGGCTGGACGTGTCGGGCTCCATCGCCGTGGGGCTGCTGTCGGGCTACATGGTGCTGCAGTATGCAGACGTGCGCACCGCCTACCCCGCAGCCATGACAGGCCGCGCCATGGCGGTGTTCACCATGGCGCTGTTTCTGGGGGTGGCACTGATGCAGTGGGTGACGGGCCTGGCCGCCTCGGTAGCGGCCACGCAGGGGGCTGACCCGTATGTGGCAGTGATGCTCACCATTGCGGGCATGCTGGCTGCGGGGGCGCTGGCGTTCCGGTGCCTTCCCGCGCCACCAGCCAGCCTGGCAGCACGCCCAACAGCAACGCGATCACCCTGACCAGGGATGATCGCGCTGGCGCCGTGGCAACCGCACAGATTTGCACGGCGCAAAAAGCCATGCGCGCAAGCCGGGCAGGCCGGCCCGGTACCCGCGCGATGGGAATGAAGCACCGCACGCATGGCGATGCGGTCCTACAAAGTGAATACGCTCGCAGCGCGAACCCTGAAGTACGCTTGAGAGCCAAGCACTTTGTGCATTCTTGTGTTGCGTTTCTTCTCTGCACCAGGGCCTTTGCATGCACCTTCTTCAGCTCACCGATCTGCAGCCTGCCGACATCCGCGCCATCTGGTCGCTGGTGAACGCGCCGCTCTCCGCTCCGCTGCAGGGCACTGTGGCATGGTCGTTCGAGGGCAACGGCATCCGCACACGCACCACTTTCATCGCCGCCTTTCGGCAACTTGGGCTCGCGTTTACGGAACTGCCCAACCTGCTCAAGGCGGGCGAGCGGCCGCAAGACCAGGCCGGCTACCTCGATCCGTTCTATGCGCTGTATGTGGTGCGCGAGTCCGACCACACTCGGCTGTCGGCGTTTGCAGCGGCAAGCCGCCGCCCGGTGGTCAACGCTATGTCGGCTCAAGGCCATCCGTGTGAGGTGCTGACCGATGCGTATTACGTGGACACCCAGATCCGGCCACTTGCGCAGGCGCGGGTCTACCTGTGGGGGCCCAGCACCAATGTTTTCCGCTCGTGGCACGAACTGGCCCAGGTGATGCGGTTCACGCTGGTGCAGGTGTGCCACCGCCGCTTTCACGAGAGCCTGCCGCACGTGCGCTTTGTGGAACCCTCTGCACTGCAGGCCCCGCCGGATGCACCGGAAGCCCTGGGCAAGGTGGACGTGGTGATCACGGACAGCTGGCCTGCGAGTGCCGAAACCGATGCCACCACCCAGCCTGACCTGACCCCCTTGACCGAAGAGCACCTGGCCGCCATGGGCCGCCCGGCCCTTCTGCCCACGCCACCTTTCACACTGGGCCGCGAGCTGGCGGTCGACCCGATCACTTATCCAGGGTTTGTGGGCTATGCGCAAAAGGAGCTTTTGCTGCCCGTGCAGATGGCCGTGCTGCGGTGGGTGCTGTCGCAGTCCACAGAGCCGACCCAGGATGGGCCGCAAGGGCCGATAGATGCCACCGCGGCCACCGCGCGCGCGAGCCAACATGCGGATCAGTGAACTGGCTGCCGCCTCAGGGCTGAACCACGAAGCACTGCGCTCTGGCAAACAGCAAGGTCTGGCCCATTCTCAGTCAAAATAGCCTATGGCGCTTACCCATCAAGCGCTAATAGCTATATTTTCCATAGCAAATCGCCAACATTGTGCCGTGGTGCGGAGTAGCACTCCGCAGTGCACATCGCCTCCCCTAGATCACTCTGCAGGCGGTAGCACTTGATGCAGCAGCACGGAATTCTGACCGTCGGCATCCACCCTTTCGATCTGCACCCCAAAGCCCCACAGCCGCGCCACGTGCCGCAGCACCTCCCGCGTGTCGTCTCCCAGCGGGCGGCCTTGATAGGGCGTGTGGCGCAGGGTCAGGCTGCGGTCGCCGCGCAGGTTCACGTTCCACACCTGGATGTTGGGCTCGCGCGTGCCCAGGTCGTATTGCTGTGACAGCGTCTGGCGCAGGTTGCGGTAGCCGTTGTCGTCGTGGATATCGCTGATCAGCAGCTCGTTCTGGCGCGCATCGTCGTGCACAGAGAACAGGCGCATCTCGCGCATGAGGCGGGGGCTCAGATACTGGCCGATGAAGCTCTCGTCCTTGAAGTTGCGCATGGCATGGTCCAGCGTGGGCAGCCAGGGCGCGCCTGCGATGTCTGGAAACCAGTGCCGGTCTTCCGGCGTGGGGTTTTGGCAGATGCGCTGGATGTCGCGGTACATCGCAAAGCCCAGCGCGTAGGGGTTGATGCCGCTGTAGGCACGGTGCCCCACGGGCGGCTGAAAAACGACGTTGGTGTGCGAGCCCAGCCACTCAACCATCACGCCGTCGCTCAGGTAACCCTCGTCATACAGGGTGTTGAGCAAGGTGTAGTGCCAAAAAGTGGCCCAGCCTTCGTTCATCACCTGGGTCTGGCGCTGGGGATAGAAATACTGCGCGATCTTGCGGACGATGCGCACGATCTCTCGCTGCCACGGCTCCAGCAGCGGTGCATGCTTTTCGATGAAGTACAGGATGTTTTCCTGCGGTTCCTGGGGAAAGCGCAGATTCTCGGCAGGCCCGCCTTCCTTGCCGGGGCGCATCGGCAGGGTGCGCCACAGCTCGTTGACCTGCTGCTGCGCATAGGCTTCGCGCTGTTCCCGCTCCTGCCGCTCGCGCGCCAGGGGCTTGCGCGAAGGGCGGCGGTAGCGGTCCACCCCAAAATTGGCCAGCGCATGGCACGAATCCATGAGCTGCTCCACCGCGGCCAGGCCGTAGCGCTCTTCGCACTGGGCCATATAGTCTTTGGCATACACCAGATAGTCGATGATGCTGGACGCATCCGTCCACATGCGAAACAGGTAATTGCCTTTGAAGAAACTGTTGTGGCCATAGGCGGCATGCGCAATCACCAGCGCCTGCATGGCGGTGGTGTTCTCTTCCATGAGGTAGCTGATGCACGGATTGGCGTTGATGACGATCTCATACGCCAGCCCCATGTGCCCGCGGCGGTAGCGCCGTTCGGTCGCCAGAAACTCCTTGCCATAGCTCCAGTGGCGGTAGTTCACGGGCATGCCCACGCTGGAATAGGCGTCCATCATCTGCTCGGCCGTGATGATTTCGAGCTGGTTGGGGTACGTATCGAGCCCAAAGCGCTCGGCCGTGGCGGCAATGGCGGCGTGGTATTGCTCGATGAGCTCGAACGTCCAGTCGCTCGGGTCGGGCAGCGGCTGTGACGGCCGGGCGCCTGGGGGGAGCGGTTCACTGGGCACGGCGCGGTGGCGGCGCTCACCGACGGCCGCGGCCTTCCAGGGGTTGTCGCTGACGCGGCGCTCCAGCACGGGGTATTGGGCCATATGGGTCACAAGAGAACCTCCGAGCGCTGCTGCACTGTGCAGGCTTTGCATGACGTGCCAGGCACAGCCCTCATGCCTGCACCCCTTCCTTCTTGAACAGCTCGCGGAACACGGGATAGATCTCGCTGGCCTGCGAGACCTTGCGCATCGCAAAGTGCGGGTGCAGGGGCAGCAACTGGCTGTATTCGTCCCACAGGTTCTGCTCCTCCTCAGCCACCTGCACATACGCAAAGTAGCGTGCCAGCGGAAGAATGCGTTCTGCCAGCAGATTGCGGCAGTTGCCGCTGTCGTTCGAAAAGTTATCGCCATCGCTGGCCTGGGCCACATAGATGTTCCAGTCGCCCGACGGGTAGCGCGCGCGGATGATCTGGTCCAGCAGCAGCAACGCGCTGCTCACCACCGTGCCGCCGCTTTCGGTGGAGTGAAAGAACTGCTCCTCGCTCACTTCTGCGGCCTGGGTGTGGTGGCGGATGAAGACGATGTCGATGGTCTCGTAGTGCCGCGTGAGGAACAGGTACAGCAGGATGAAAAAGCGTTTGGCCAAGTCCTTGCGCTCTTCGTCCATGGAGCCTGAGACATCCATCAGGCAGAACATCACCGCCTGGCTGCTGGGCACCGGCACCTGGGTGCGGGCACGAAAGCGCAGGTCGATGGGGTCGAGAAACGGAATTCGGCCTACACGCCGCTGCAGCAGCTCGATGCGCCCCTGCAACGCCATGGCGTCCTCGCTGGCACCGTCACCGCGTGCACGCAGGGCATCCAGGTCGGACTGCAGGCACTGCAGCTCACGGTGCGGGGCCTTGCCCAGTGCAATGCGCCGGCCCAGCGCCCCGCGCATGGTGCGCACCACGGCCAGGTTGTTGGGCGTTCCGTCCTGGCTGTAACCAGAGCGGCGCGGCTTGAAGCGCGGGTTCTCGCCAATGTGGGTGCGCAGCAGGTGCGGCAGGGCCAGGTCTTCAAAGAAGATCTGCATGAATTCTTCCTTGGTCAGCGTGAAGGTGAAGTCGTCTTGCCCTTCTCCGCTGTCGCTGGCCTGCGTGCCCCGCCCTCCTGCCCCGTCTTGCGGCCGCGCAATGCGGTCGCCGCGCACATGGTCGGTGTTGCCCGGGTGCACCGTGTCGCGGACACCGCCCTGGCCATGGTGGAACACCGGCTCGCTGATGTCCTTGCGCGGGATCGTGATGTTCTCCGCCTGCTCGATGTCGCGAATGTCACGCTGCGACACGGCGCGGCGCACGGCTTCGCCGATCTGCTCTTTGTAGCGGCGGACAAAACGCTCGCGGTTGCCCACCGATTTGTTCTTGCCCGCAAGCCGACGGTCGATGATCTGCAATGGCATCTCCTTGCTCCTTTGCCTTAAGGGGCGCGCCGCTGCCACCCCTGCGGCGTGACCGGGGCCTCAGCTGCTCTTGCGCACCCGCAGGTACCACTCACACAGCAGGCGCACCTGCTTGGGCGTGTAGCCTTTGTCCACCATGCGGGTGACGAAGTCTTCGTGCTTGCGCGCTTCTTCGGCACTGGCCTTGGCGTTGAAGCTGATCACCGGCAGCAGCTCCTCGGTGTTGGAGAACATCTTTTTCTCGATCACGAGACGCAGCTTTTCGTAGCTGGTCCAGCTCGGGTTGCGACCTTGGTTGTTGGCGCGCGCCCGCAGCACAAAATTGACGATCTCGTTGCGGAAGTCTTTGGGGTTGGCAATGCCTGCAGGCTTCTCGATCTTCTCCAGCTCGGCGTTGAGCGCGCTCCGGTCAAACACCTCGCCGGTGTCGGTATCGCGGTACTCGTTGTCCTGGATCCAGTAGTCCGCATAAGTCACGTAGCGGTCGAAGATGTTCTGGCCGTACTCGCTGTAGCTCTCCAGATAGGCGGTCTGGATCTCCTTACCGATGAACTCGGCATAGCGCGGCGACAGAAACTCCTTGATGTAGCCGGTGTACTTGGTCTCCAGCTCGGCCGGGAACTGCTCGCGCTCGATCTGCTGCTCCAGCACGTACATCAGGTGCACCGGGTTGGCCGCCACCTCGGCGCTGTCAAAGTTGAACACCTTTGAGAGGATCTTGAACGCGAAGCGGGTGGAGATGCCCGTCATGCCCTCGTCCACGCCCGCGTAGTCGCGGTATTCCTGGTAGCTCTTGGCGCGGGGGTCGGTGTCCTTCAGGCTCTCGCCGTCGTAGACCTGCATCTTGCTGAAGATGCTGGAGTTCTCAGGCTCCTTCAGCCGCGTGAGGATGGCGAACTGCGACATCATCTTGAGCGTGCCCGGTGCACACACGGCATGGCCCAGCGACGATTCGCGGATGAGCTTCTCGTAGATGCGCGTTTCTTCGCTCACACGCAGGCAGTAAGGCACCTTGACGATGTAGATGCGATCCAGAAACGCCTCGTTGTTCTTGTTGTTGCGAAACGCCTTCCACTCGCTTTCGTTGCTGTGCGCCAGCACCACACCATCGAAGGGAATCGCACCAAAGCCTTCCGTGCCCTTGTAGTTGCCTTCCTGCGTGGCCGTCAGCAACGGGTGCAGCACCTTGATGGGCGCCTTGAACATCTCCACAAATTCCAGCAAACCCTGGTTGGCCAGGCACAGGCCGCCGCTGTAGCTGTAGGCGTCGGTGTCGTCTTGCGCAAAATTCTCCAGCTTGCGGATATCGACCTTGCCCACCAGGCTGGAGATGTCCTGGTTGTTTTCATCCCCCGGCTCGGTCTTGGCAATGCCGACCTGCTTCAGGATGCTGGGGTAACGCTTGATCACGCGGAACTGGCGGATGTCTCCGCCATATTCGTCCAGCCGTTTCACAGCCCACGGAGACAGCACGCGCTGCAGGTAACGGCGTGGAATGCCAAACTGCTCTTCCAGCACCGGGCCGTCCTCCATGGCATCGAACAGGCCCAGCGGCGATTCATTCACCGGCGACCCTTTGAGGGCGTAGAACGGCACTTTTTGCATCAGGGCTTTGAGCCGCTCGGCAATGGAGCTTTTGCCCCCGCCCACGGGGCCCAGCAGGTAGAGGATTTGCTTGCGCTCTTCCAGCCCCTGGGCTGCGTGGCGGAAAAAGCTCACCACCTGCTCGATGGCGTCTTCCATGCCGTAGAACTCGGCGAAGGCCGGGTAGCGCTTGATCACCTTGTTGGCAAAGATGCGCGACAGGCGCGGGTCGTTGCGCGTGTCCACCATCTCGGGCTCGCCGATGGCGGCCAGCATGCGCTGGGCTGCCGTGGCGTAGGCCATCGGGTCGCGCTTGCACTCGGCAAGGTACTCGTCGATGGACATTTCCTCTTCACGGCTACGTGCGTAGCGCGCGGCGAAATTGCTGATGGCATCCATACGGCCTCCTTTGGCGGCGCGGCCTGGCGGGCTCAGGCAGTGCCTCGGTGTTGCACGGGAATTCGCTACCGGGTTGGCTCCGTTTTAGCACCACGATCCGGGCTTGAACAGCCCATTCGCAGTGGCATCCGTTGCCTTTTCGGCGCATTGCACACAGACCGGTAGAGCGTGGCACACTGCGCAAGTTCACCTTGTTTGCCGCAGCAGCAGCGCTTTGTTGTAGGGGAATGTCCTGACAACCTCGCAGGCTGTATACGGGGTGAAACATCGATGCCCGGCCGTGCCAGGACACGTTAGGTCGCCATCTACAGCGAGCTGGCGCTGGAGCCATCTCCACGGTACAGCCAGGGCACATCCAGCACACGTTCTCCCAGCACGCGCAGCGACCAGTCTCGCCCCCAGCGCACCGGCCCCGTGGCATGAAAGATGCGCCCGTTGCGCGTGGAGCGCGCCTGCACGCGCGCGTTGCGCTGCCAGCGGTTGAGGGCATAGCGGCGCAAGCGCAGATCCACATCGAGGTCGTGCATCGACAAAGCACGCTGCAGCTCTGCCGCGTCTTCGATGGCCATGCCCGCACCCTGGGCCAGATAGGGCCGCATGGGGTGGGCCGCATCGCCAAGCAACGCCACCAAGCCCTGGGCCATTTCATCGGCACTGCGAACCGGCGGGCGGTCGCACAGCGGCCATAGGCGCCAGCCTGGGCCCTCCAGAGCACTCACGCTGCGCACCACATCCTGCAACGCGGTGCACGTGCCTTGCAGTGCGTGCTCCAGGCCTGCTGCATTGGCAAAGTGGTCCCAGCTCTCCAGATCCTGCGGTGCCGGCCCCTGCACGATCACTACCAGGTTCTGCAACTCGCCGCGGCGCACCGGGTACTGCACGGCGTGCAAGCGTGGCCCGAGCCATGCGGTGACCTGTGCGGTGCGCAACGCATCGGGCAGCGCGTGCTGCGGCACCAGCGCCCGGTACGCCAGGTGGCCCGTGACGCGGGGCGGCACTGCGCCGAGAAGCTGGGTGCGTGTGCGGCTCCACAGGCCATCGGCACCAATGAGGGCATCTCCTTCCACCTGTTTGCCACGGCTGGTGTGCACCGTCACCACGCCGTCGGCATCAGTGAAAGTGTCAATGGCATGCTCCAGGTGCACCTGGGTGTCGGTGTATTTGGTGACCGCCGCAAGCAGCAACGCATGCAGGTCTGCGCGGTGGATGGTGGCGTAGGCGGCGCCGTAGCGCTCCACGGCCGTGGAGCCCAGCGGCAGCTGGGCCAACTCTTTTCCGCTGACGGCGCTGCGCACCTGCAAGCGGCCGGGGAAAGCCGCCACGGCCTGCAGCGGGCGGTGCAGGCCCCAGGCCTGCAAGCGCCGCACCACATTCGGCCCGATCTGCACACCCGCTCCGACCTCGCTGAACGCCGAAGCCCGCTCGTACAGCCGCACATCCCAGCCCGCACGCGATGCACCCAAAGCGGCCGCCAGGCCACCGATGCCGCCACCGGCCACCAACACTTGTTTTTTCATGCGGCCATTGTGAACCGCAAGCAGGGGCAGGCTTTTGTCATAGCGCAGGCCGCAGTGCGCGCTCCAGCACCTCGGGCGGCATGGGCCTGCCGAAAAGGTAGCCCTGAAACGCCTTGCAGCCATGGCGCTGCAGAAATTCGAGCTGCCCTGTCGTCTCCACCCCTTCGGCCACCACAGCCAGGTCCAGGCTGTCGGCCAACGCCAGGATGGTGCGCACAATGGCCGCATCGTTGGGATCGGTCTGCAGGTCGCGCACAAACCCCTGGTCGATCTTGAGCTGGTCCAGCGGCAATCGCTTGAGATAGCTCAGGCTGGAATAGCCGGTGCCGAAATCGTCCAACGAGAAGCCCACGCCGTAGCGCCGCAGGTGTTCCATGCGCGCAATGATGTCCTCCACATCGGCCAGCAGCAGGCTCTCTGTCAGCTCCAGCTTCAACCGCTCGGGGTTGGCGCCACTGGCATTCAGCGTGCCCAACACCTGCTCCACAAAATCCGGCTGCCGAAACTGCCGAACGCTCACATTCACCGACAGGAAGAACTGCCGCGTGAGCGTGCTGCGCGACCACGCCACCAGCTGAGCGCAGGCCGCCTCCAGCACCCATTGACCCAGAGGCAGGATGAGCCCGGTCTGCTCTGCCAGGGGAATAAACTCCCCTGGCGACACCAGCCCGCGGCGCGGGTGCCGCCAGCGCACCAGGGCTTCCGCCCCCAGCAAGCGGCCTTTTCCATCCACCACGGGCTGGTAATACAGCACCAGCTCGCCCTCCTGCAAGCCCCGTCGCAGGTCGGCCTCCAGCGCTGCGCGTTGCGTGGCGGCAGCCTGCATGTCGGGATCGAAGAAACGCTGGGTATTGCGGCCCGCCGCCTTGGCTTGATACATGGCCAGGTCAGCGTGCTTGAGCAGTTCATCAACGCTGCCCGACTGCTGGCCGAACAGCGCAATGCCAATGCTGGGCGTGCTGTGGTGGCTGGTTTCACCCAGCACGTAGGGCTTGCCCAACGTGGTTGCAATGTGGCTGGCCACCAAGGCGGCTTCGGCACTGGCGTGGGCATTGACGGGGTTCAGGCCCTCCACCAGGACCACGAACTCATCGCCTCCAAAACGGGCCACGGTATCCACCTCGCGCACACAGCCTTTCAGGCGCTGCGCAGCCTGCACCAGCAACTGGTCGCCCGTATCGTGGCCCAGGGTGTCGTTGAGGTCCTTGAAGTTATCGAGGTCGATGAACAGCAACGCACCCTGCGCCTGGCTGCGCTGTACAGCGGCCAGCGCGCGCTGCAACCGATCCACCAGCAGGCGGCGGTTTGGCAACCCGGTGAGCGCATCGTAGAACGCCAGTTGCTCGATCTGGCTTTCCACCTGCTTGCGTTCCGTGATGTCGCGGCCCACGCCCCGGTAGCCCCGCAACGCACCGCTGTTGTCCAACACGGGAACTCCACTCACCGATATCCAGTGCATGCTGCCGTCGGGGCGCTGGCGCTGCAGCTCCAGGTCGCGAAACGGCTGCTTGGCCTGCAGCACAGCGCGGTGTGCGGCCCAGTCGGCCTCGGTCATGTTGCGCGCGCCAATCTCCCAACGCGTGCGGCCCATGACCGTGGACAGCGGGATTCCGTTGACGCTCAAATCGCCAGCCAATTGCACGAACCGTCCCTCGGCGTCATGCTCCCAGTACCAGTCGGACGAAAGGTCGCTCAGTGACCTGAAACGCGCCTCGCTCTCACGCAGCTCGTCTTCCACGCGCACGTAGTCGCTCACATCGGTGAAGGTGCGCACCAGCCCGCCATCCGGTAGCGGCGAAGTGCGTACCTCGAACGTCCTGCCGTCTCGGGTGGTGCGCCAATAAACGGCGGGCGCTGAATCCGTCGCGCCGCCGGCCACATAGCCTTTGCCGCGCCGATCCACCAGGCTGTATCCCTCCCCAAAATCGCCCCGCTCGGCCTGCACCCGGGTCAGGTCTGCCAGCGTGGGGCGGGTGGCCATCAGCGATTCGGGCAGGTTCAGCAGGTCCAGCACCCGTTCGTTGTAGACGGTGATGCGGCCGTCCGGCCCTGCCTTGAAAATGCCCTGGCTCATGCTGGCCAGTGTGGTCTGCAGGGCCGACCGCTGTTCTTGCAGCAGGGTCAGAGCCTCTTGCCAAACGCGGGCATCCACCATGCGCACAGGCTGGCCTTTGCCCGCTGCGCGGTGGATCAGCGTTGCCAGGCGGCGCAGCAGCTCATCCAGATGTGCCACGCCGTCCGGCTCGGCATCGCGCAGCACATAGTCGCCCAGACCGCAGCGAAAGGCGCGCGCGGCCAGCGCCTCTTGGCTGGCGTCCATGCACATCAACACGGGCCGACCTGCACACAGCTCCAGAAGGCTCGGAAGCTCCTGCACCGTGGGCCGCAAACACAGCACCACGGCCGACCAGGCTTGGGACGCGAGCGGCGTCAGGGCCGCCTCAGGCGTGGGGCTGTTCACGACCCGCCACTCAGGGTGGCGCTGGGCCAGCATGCGCCGCGCAGTGGCGGCATGCTGGGTGTCGCTGTCCACCCACAGCACACCGGGGGCGGTCATGGCGTGGCCCCTCGGTCTCCAGGGGCGGAAGGGGCTTGCGGCGAGGGCGCCACTGCACCCAGTGAGTGCTCACGCATGAACACGTCGATGGGAGTTGGCCGCCCAAACAGATACCCCTGAAACCCCTCACACCCATGCAGCCTCAGGAAACTCAGCTGCCCCGTCGTCTCCACCCCCTCTGCCACCACCTCCAGGTCCAGGCTCTTGGCCAGCGCCAGGATGGTTCTCACGATCGCCGCGTCGTTCGGGTCACTGAGCACGTCCCGCACGAAGCTTTGGTCGATCTTGACCTGGTCCAGTGGCAGCCTCTTGAGGTAGCTCAAGGAGGAGTAGCCGGTGCCAAAGTCGTCCAGCGAGAAGCCTACGCCTTCGCTTTTGAGTTGCACCATGCGCGCGATGGTGTCTTCGATGTCTCCCAGCAGCAGGCTTTCTGTGAGTTCGAGTTTGAGGTTTCTGGGGTCGGCTCTGTGTTGCGCCAGGGTCTGCAGGACTTCGGCCACGAAGCCGGGTTGCCGA
>PJUL01000409.1_pt1 | contig 32124 bp, 35 predicted proteins | sample 1512221 | NCBI WGS metagenome assembly PJUL01 (sample SAMN08177667, study PRJNA422409) | Feces metagenome, whole genome shotgun sequencing project.
AAGTCTGAAAGAGAACAGAACAGCGAGATGTCTCTCCCGATTCAAATTCGCGGCATTCTGGGGTCGGACCGATCCCCTACGTAATATCGATTGACCACCGCTCCGGCCAGCAGCACAAGATGTTCTGACGGCAGATTGATTTCATAGCAAGCCGATGATAAACCCCAATTTATGGGCACCGCAGGCGCGTACGGTGAATTGCCTGCGCGCTCGGTGTATGACGCACCCTCCCCGTACTGGTTAGCCCTTTTCACCAGCACGGAGACGCAAAGCGGCTTGATCACATCGCTTCAAAAACGCGGATGCATGCGACCGGTGACTTAGGTCAATGTGGAAGCGGACAGGCCGCTGGCGCCCCAACTGCTGACGTTTGGAGAGCTTGCGACGATGCTCGGAAGCCGCCATTCGCAGACGATGCCGAACTGTAACAACAGGCCCGCCATTCCTGAAGCAAGGTAAGTAGTTTGCTCTGGGCGCGTGCTGGCGCGTAGCGCTCAAGCGGTAGCCTGACGCAGACGACGGGGCTGAGGTGCTCTTGCGTCCTAGTTGATGGGTCTTGGGAAAAGCGCTTCCACGATACTGCCACAGTAACCGAAACTGCGATTGGCAGACTTGAGGCGCAAAAATCTTATGATAACAATAGCGGGAACATTTCGGGGGAATTGTCGTGATTCGTATTGGCTCAATTGTACTTGCCATCGCTGTCGCCGCGGCGCCCCCGGCTTTCGCGCAAAAGGCCGACAAGGACAGCGCGAACACTTTGACGCACGGCATGGTGCAGATGACGCTCAAGGTCGGCACTACCAGCCAAGCTGAGGTTCTCGAGGCGTTCGGCGCGCCCAACATCACCACCATGGACGGTAGCGGGAGCGAGATGTGGGTCTACGACCGGCACGCTACGGTGTCCTACGATAAGTCCTCGGGCTTCTCGATCGGCATCTTTGGTGGCGGCGGCGGTGGTGGCGTAGGAGCCGGCGGAGGCCTGGGGTTCGGATCAAGCAAGTCGAAGTCGACGCAATCCTCGCGCACAATGACGCTCATCATCAAATTCGATGACCACCACGTCGTCAGCGACTTCAAGAGCCGCAGCAGCTCATTCTAAATTGCACATCAAGGGGGATATCATGAAGAAGGCGATTATCGCGGCGGGGGCCGCAATGCTGATCGTGTCCGTGCCGGCCTATGCCCAGAAGCACAAGAAGGATGCACCGACCGCGCTGGAGCTCCAAGCTCTGCAGTCGCGTGACGTGGAAGCATCGAAGGACATCGTTTTCGGAGCCGTCATAAGCGTGCTGCAGGATGCAGGTTATCGGATCCAGTCTGCGGACAAGGACACCGGTCTGATTACCGGCATTTCGTCGACCAAGTCCAAGCTGACGTACAACCTGCTGACCGGGTTCGGGAAGTCCAAGAAATCGCCGATCGTCTCGGCCTATGTCGAGCAGCGTGGTCCCGGAATCACGAATGTTCGCCTGTCCTTTGTGATGGCGAAGATGAAGGGCACGATCTACAGCTCCGGCCTGCAGGACGAGGAGCCGATCTACGATCCGGTCACCTACACGTCCGCCTTCGAGAAGATCAATCAGGCTGTCTTCATTCGTCAAAACATGATGGATAAGCCGGCTCCGACTCCGGCGGCCGCGACCACTACCAACTGACAAGCCCCCGGAGCCGGGGCCCCTGATATCCATCCCCGGCTCCACCCTCTCTCTGACGTTTTAGACACTCCGCCGGCTTCCCTCGGGTGCATCGAGGACCTAGAGAGACCAATCCGGCCCACATCTGCCGTAAGCGGGCCTGACCGTCCCCGGTACGTCAAGGGGTGGGACGTTGTTCCATGACCGCGCCATTATCGACGGATGGGCGCGCATCACGGCGGATGGGCACTTTGTCGCCCGCGCCCGGGTATGGCGTACGCGCTTCGAACCTCTGTCGGGCAAGGACATCGGCACGGTTGTTCGCAATGGCAGAGAAAAAAGTTTCGCGCACCCACAAGCTGTCATTCTGCTCGCTACCCAATCTCGGCCATGCGCCGCCGCAATTGTGTGACTGCGCCATGGCAGCCGCTACAGCAGCCTGCGTCCAAGTCCAGCCCCACTACAGCTATGGTAAAACATTCATGATGCGACTCTTTCTGCTGCCTTGCGCCACATTACTGCTGTGGGGCCAAGGCACGCACGCTCAGTCAATGTCAGCGACAACCGCCGATGAAGCCACACCGACGACGGTCCAGGCCAGTATCGCGCGGGTTGAGCACGGTCTCTCCACGCCCGTCGTGGTGAAAGGCGCGCCTGAGCAGAAGATGTCACTGGCGGAACGTATGGCTTTCTATCAGGTCCCCGCCGTCAGCATTGCCGTGATCGACAAGGGCCGCATTGCATGGGCACGGGCTTATGGTGAGGCCAATGTCGCCAGCCATCGAAAGGCTACTGTGGAGACCCTCTTCCAGGCAGGCTCGATCAGCAAATCGCTCACTGCCATCGGCGCCTTGCGCCTGGTCGAGCAAGGCAAGCTCGCGCTGGATGAAGACGCGAACCGCCAGCTTACTTCCTGGAAAATTCCGCAGAGCGACTATACCCGCTCCAAAGCGGTCACCCTGCGCATGCTGCTCAATCACAGTGCCGGCATGACAGTACACGGATATTCTGGCTATGCTCCGGGGCAGCCACTGCCGAGCCTATTGCAGGTGCTCGACGGCGTTGCACCTGCGAACTCGGATCCGGTGCGCGTCGATCTAGCGCCGGAAAGCACTTGGCGCTATTCCGGAGGCGGCTATGAGATCGTCCAGCTGATGATGCGCGAGGCCAGCGGGCAGCCGTTCGACCGCTACATGAAGACCGCCGTTCTGGAGCGGATGGGAATGGACCAGAGCAGCTTCGCGCCGCTGCCTGCCGCTCAGCGCAGCCTGACGGCAACAGCATATTATGGCGATGGCAAAGCCGTCGCAGGTGAATGGCATATCTACCCGGAATCTGCGGCTGCCGGACTTTGGAGTACGCCCACAGACCTAGCGCGGGTGGTGCTCGAGGTTCAGCAGGCCGAAGCCGGGAAGTCCGACAAGATCCTGTCCCGGAATATGGCGTCTTCGATGCTGATGCGCGGCCTGGGCCAGTACGGCCTGGGTTTCTTCGTCGACAAGGTGAGGGACCGCACAAGCTTTGGCCATAGTGGAGGCACCGTAGGTTTCCGGTCCCAGCTCTATGGCTATACGCGCTCCGGCCAAGGCGTGGTCATCATGACCAACAGCGACAATGGCGCGGCCCTGATCGACGAAATCCTGGGCAGTATCGCCGCCGAATATGGATGGCCCGAGTTTAAAGTCCTTGAGAAGACTGCGATTCCGGGTGATGCAGCCGCTAACGGACAGGTCGCAGGCGACTATCAATTGCTGGACAAGCCAGCCCATATCGTCGCCGAAGGGGATCGCCTGTTTTTCCAAAGCGACTTGTTCGGCGCCAGGCGCATGGAGCTGTTCCCGGAATCGAAGTCTGCCTTCTTCATGACGGCGCAAGATATGGCGATCCGGTTCGAGCATGGTGATGATGGCGCGGTCGTTGGGTTCAGCCTTCTTCGCGGCGGGAATAGCTACCCGGCCAAGAAGGCCCGCTAAGGGGAGACGCAACCGACGCGCCGCTGCTGTTCCATCTAGAATATCGCGGCGTTAATGCGTCGCTATTTGACTGAATGAAAATCCGTTTCCGAAATCTAAATCGATTGGGCCCGCTAGCGATATTGGGGCGTTTGCCGACTGGTCGCCTTTTTTACGAGTCTACGGCTTGGTCCGGTCTAAAATAAACAGCCGCCTCAAACGGTCGTCATGACGGGCCCTCTGGGCGTTCTCAAGGCTGCGGATTTGGCCCGCAGGACGGTGTTCGCAAAGCTTCGCCTGATCGTCGAAGTCGATTAAGCAGGAACGGAGCGCGGCTTGCGCCCATGGTCTGCGCGATGCGAACCTTCGGGCTATGGCTCGAAGGCCACGCCGACGTAGCGGCCTTGATCAGCGCGGATCCCGCTCCCTGACGGCAGCGAGATCGCGAGGTCCATCTCTCAATTTAAAAGCGGCCATAAACCGACGGTCCGCACCCGGCCCAATTGCCGACAATATTCTTTTCACGACGTTGGCTCGATATCCTCGGCAATCTCATTTCTAAGCCGCGGCCCGAACTCCATGCGGCGGTTAAGCGTTTCGACGAACCGCTCCCAGCGCTCCTTGCCCATCGCCTGCGCCGCCGCGAGCGCAGCGTCCGGCAAAGGCGGATTGTTGATCAGCCAGAAGCGGATGAACAATGCCAGCGTCTCGTTGCCGAGTTCGACATGCCAGGCTGTCCTCTCGGATTGGCGCGTGATCCGATCGAGCCTGCGGCTCAGCACCGCCTCGAGATGCTCGGCACTATCGCCCGACAGGAAGGACGACACTGCCGTCTCGACGACAAGCGCCTGGGACACACGCTTCCTTGCCGCGTAATCAGCCAGCTCCTTCGAGAGCTCGGGGCGAAAGCGGAAGGTGTGCTTAATGCGCAGGCTCTTCACAGGGCGACCCCATCGTCTGGATCGAGTGACGCCTGCCTCGCCGTACCCTGCATCCGGCTGGTCAGCCGCCGTGCCGCGGCAGCCTCCTCGCTGGCAGCGTAATCGAACTCAAATTCGCGGGCCGGTAGCACGCCCGGCGACGGAACAATCTCCTCCTCGACGGGCAACTCGGGCTCGCGGCGAATGCCGCCATTCGCGGAATCCTCCTCCGCCTGCCCGCCCGCACGCGCCACCGGAGCTGCGGCAACCATACCGGTCCAGTCATTGGGCCGCGACACCTTCGCCTCCGTCAGCACAGGCGGATCGATCACGCGTTCGGTGAGCCGGCGGTCGGTAAAGTAGCGGACCTTGCGCGCGCGGATCGGCGGAACGCCGGCAACCATCACGATCTCGTCGTGGGGCGGAAGCTGCATGATTTCACCCGGCGTCAACAATGCGCGAGCGGTCTCGGTCCGCGAAACCATCAGATGGCCGAGCCAGGGCGAGAGCCGGTGCCCGGCATAATTTTTCATCGCCCGCAGCTCGGTGGCGGTGCCGAGCGCGTCCGAGATGCGCTTTGCGGTGCGCTCGTCGTTGGTAGCGAAGCTGACCCGGACATGGCAGTTGTCGAGGATCGCGTTGTTGGGCCCATAGGCCTTTTCGATCTGGTTCAGAGACTGGGCGATGAGGAAGGCCTTGAGGCCATAGCCGGCCATGAAGGCGAGCGCGGACTCGAAGAAGTCGAGCCTGCCCAGCGCCGGGAACTCGTCCAGCATGAGCAGGACGCGGTGCCGCTTGCCGCTCGGCGTCAGTTCCTCGGTCAGCCGACGCCCGATCTGGTTAAGCAGCAGACGGATCAGCGGCTTGGTCCGGCTGATGTCGGAGGGTGGCACAACCAGGTAGAGCGTGACGGGTCTTTCGCCCGCCACCAGGTCGGCGATCCGCCATTCCGAGCGACTGGTCACCCTGGCGATCACCGGATCGCGGTAGAGCCCCAGGAAGGACATGGCAGTCGAGAGCACGCCGGATCGCTCATTCTCCGACTTGTTGAACAGCTCGCGGGCAGCCGACGCGACCACCGGATGGACACCGGCCTCGCCCAGATGCGGCGTCGCCATCATCGCCGCGAGCGTTGCCTCGATCGGCCGCTTCGGATCGGAGAGGAAGGCGACGACGCCGGCGAGCGTCTTGTCGGCTTCCGCATAGAGTACATGGAGGATGGCGCCGACCAGCAACGAATGACTGGTCTTCTCCCAATGGTTTCGACGCTCGAGCGACCCTTCGGGATCGACCAGTACATCGGCGACATTCTGGACGTCGCGAACCTCCCATTCCCCACGCCGGACCTCGAGCAACGGGTTGTAGGCCGCGGAAGCAGGGTTGGTGGGATCGAACATCAACACCCTGCCCAACCGGCCGCGAAAGCCCGCGGTGAGCGTCCAGTTCTCCCCCTTGATGTCGTGCACGATCGCCGAGCCGCCCCAGGTCAGCAGCGAGGGCACGACAAGGCCGACACCCTTGCCCGACCGGGTCGGCGCGAAGCAGAGTATATGCTCGGGGCCGTCGTGGCGCAGATATTGCCGGTCCAGACGGCCCAGCACGACGCCCTTGTCACCGGTCAGGCCGGCGGCCTCGATCTCGCCGCGGCTGGCCCAGCGCGCCGTACCATAGGTCTCGGCGACCTTGAGCTCGCGGGCGCGCCACACCGACATGGCGACAGCGACGGCCACCGCGGCGATGCCCCCAGATGCGGCGATCCAGGCGCCCCGCACAAAGACGCTGGGCGCATAGGCATCATAGCTGAACCACCACCAGAAGAAGGCAGGCGGCGGGTAGACGGGATAGCCCCGGAGCATGAACCAGGGCGGCCCGAGCTCGGGCTGATAGCCAAGCGCCGCCGCCGTCCATTGGGTCGCGCCCCAGCTGGTGCCGAGGATGATCAGCAGGACGGTGATCACCTGCCCCCAGAGAATCCTGGTCGATTGCATGATGCGTCTCCTAGATGCCGAGGCCGCGAGACCGGCCGAGGGTCCAGTCGATCCCACCGCTTGGGTTCACACTGCCGGTGACGACCCGGCCGAGTTGCTGGTCGAGCGCCGGGCGCCACGGCACGAGCTGGAAGCCGAGCCCGTCGTCGATCATCGCGAAGCGCCCCGAGGCGAGCGTGATCCGCTCGCGATAGGTGCCGGCGATCACGCTCCCGGTCGAAGGCTCATAAGGGGCAAGCCCGGTCTGCGCCGCGATGGCGGCGACGGCCTCGCGGATCTCGGCCGAACGCAGCGTTTCGATCAGCCCCGGGGCCAGCTGGACCCGGCTGCCCTGGCGACGCGCCAGCCCCGCGCCGACCAGATAGTCTTCACGCGCCTTGAGCGCGGCGCGGACCTCGCCGCCAAAGCCCTGCCCGGCCATGGCCGGGTCCTGGCCAAGCAGCTGACGATCGAGCCAGGTGGCACCGCGCGCCGAAACCTGCCGGTCGATGGGCAGATCGCTCCGCACCGCCAAGGCCTGCCGGGACGTTCCTGCCCGGTCCCGCCACTGGCGCAGCTCGACGATGGCGCCGGGCAATGCGTCGCCGGTCAGCTCAAGATCGGAGAAGCGCAGATGGTGGTGACGTCCATCGATGCCCTCGACGATCGCATAGGCCGTGCCCGCCAGTTCGTCGTGCAGGCCGCGCTGGACCAGCCGACCCAGCACGGGATCGGGAGCGCCCGGCGGATGGATGGCGAACTGGCCATCATGGGCCTGCCGCTGCCCCATCGAGCGGTGCAGCGACTTGATGATGTCGCCGCGCTCGCCCAGATCGCGGAGAGTGGTCTCCACATCGGGACGCACCACCCATCGACCCGGCCCCGCTGGTGTCGCGAGGCCAAGGCGCTCGAGCTTCTGCGCCCGGCCCCGAAGCAACAAGTCGCGCCGCGCCTGTTGTGGCGAGGAGCTCGGGCGCAGATCGACCAGGCCCTGATCGTCGCATCTGGCGATCAGACGGCGATCGAGGCTGGTCCAGCGATCGGCCTCGACTTCCCGCGCCAGCCCCCGTTCGATCTCGATATCGGATCGCGGTCCCAGCTCCAGGGTGGCACGCGCCTCCGCGCGACCGCGCAGGCCCTGCGCGATATAGCTGCGATCGATGATCAGGTCGCTGCCATCATCGGCGACACCCCGGACCAGGACATGGATATGGGGATTGTCGGTGTTCCAGTGATCGACGGCGACCCAGTCGAGCGCGGTGCCCAGATCCCGGGCTGCGTCGCCCATCAGCTCGCGGGTGAAGCTGCGCAGGTCGGCCATCTCCCCGGCATCCTCGGGCGAAACGATGAACCGGAAGTGATGGCGATCGTCGCCGCAGCGCGCCCCAAAGGCATCGCCGTCAGCCCGGTCGGAACGCGCATCGAAAAGCGAAGCGTCGCGACCGTCCCGGGTAACCCCGTCCCGCTCCAGATAGGCGATGTGCCGGGCGAGCGGCGCGGCGCGAAAGCCGTTGCCATGATGGCGGACAATTCGCGCCTTGAGGATCACGCGCCGTGTCACGGCGAGGCGCCGGCCCCGAAGCGCGGCGCTCCGCCCTCGGCCGAGCGCCCCGGTACCGCGGCCTCCCCCGCATCTCGACGACCCGAGACCGGCGCGTGCGGCAGCCCGCTTGACCTGCGCCGCCAGGCTGCGCGCCCGAACCCTGCCGCTGCCCCGGCTCCGCCCCTTTCCCGGACGAATGCGAAAATCGTCCTCGCCAGTCATGAGCGCCGGTCCGAGGCAGGTGCCAGCGCCCGAGGCATTGAAATTGCTGGGAAAATCACCGCACCCGACGGCACGCCGGTGCCGGTGACGGCGCAAATTCTGCAATCTTCACAACCATTTGCGCCCCCGGAGACGGCGGCGCTTTTATCTTGCCATCCCCGCCTTCCCCCTGAAACGCCTCCCGCCCGACCCCTGCCCCTTGTGCGAGAAGCCTGGGGAAACCCCGGACAAGCACCACCCGCGCGATCATTTCGGCGCGCTCGCGTGGATCACGAACAGGCCCCCGAGCGCCGGTTCGGATGGTCGTTCGGCCTCCGCGGCGGATGCGCCCGACGGCAGCTTGTCTGCCGTGCCGGGCGCAGTGCCCGAACCGAAACCGCTGCCGCGTACGAACAGATTTCCGCGCCGCCAGGCCTCGCGATCCGGCAATGGCGCAGCGCGCGAAGCGACGCTGCCGCCGAGCCGGGCGGACACGCGGGCGACATAAGCGATGGTCTCGGCAGGCAGGTCGCGACCGCCGCGCAGATAGGCCTCATAGCGGCCGGGCCCAGCATTATAGGCCGCGAGAAAGCCAGGATCGCCGTAGCGATCGCGCATCTCGCGAAGATAGCCAGCGCCGGCCTGGACATTGTCGCAAGGGTCGTAGGGATCGGCGCCAAGCGCGTAGCGCAGGCGCAGATCCGCCCAGGTTGCGGGCATGATCTGCATCAGCCCCATGGCCCCCTTGGGTGAGACCGCCGATGCAGAAAAGTTGCTCTCCACCGCGATGACCGAACGGAGCAAGGTCTCGGGCAAAGCGAAGCGCGCCGAGGCTTGCGCGATCGCATCGTCGATCGAGAGGCCGCTGGCACAGCGCAGCTCGGGCGGGCGCGCCAGCGCCGCCGGGCTGCCCGGCGACAGCCAGGCCAGAGCCGCCAGCAGGCCGCCCAGGCGATAGCCGAGGGCGCGCCGCACCGCGCTTACTCCGCCTGCCCGCGGCGCTGCGACCGCTGCCAGAAGAGCAGATGCGCTTCGCCTTCCACCGCCGGTCGGAACAGATTGGCGCGGACCGGCCGGGCCAGAAACGGATCATCGATCGTGATCGCGACATAGGGCCCGGCGCGCTCGCCGGTGCGCTTCCAGCCGGCGCCGATCTCGGGGCCGTCGGCGTCTTCGCCGGCATGGACACGGTAGTCAGGCGCGTTCTTCGTGTCGCTGTGCGCCGCCGGTACGATCGTCAGCGCGGCGTCGATACCGAGCGTGACAAACCGGCCGGTATAGACTTCGCCGCGCGCATGGAATTCACCGATCCTGATCATTTTGACACTCCTTTGGTCTTCGCTTCGGGAAGGGATGGGAGGCGCCCGGCTGAGGGCCCGGGCGCGACGCCACAGATCCAGACCGGCACCAGGATCGCGGCGATCGCGCGCCTCTTCAGCGGGCCGAAATAGCGCCCGTCAAAGCTGTCCGGGACGGCGGGATTGAGAAGGAAAACCTCGTCCGCAGCGAGCCGCTGGCAGCCTTGCCAGGCGGGCAGCGCGCGGCCGGCACGGTCGAACGCGCGGGCCCCGGCAACCGGCTTGCCATCGATCAGAATGCGCGTGCCGGACCGGCAGACTTGCTGCCCGCCGACCGCGGCCACCTGCTTCAGCATCGGCACGCGAACGGGCAGATAACCCCGCTCGGCCATGAGCCTGGCAATGGGCAAAGGCGCGTGCGCGGCAACGAGATCGCCGCGCCGGAGCCGCTTCACCGGACGCGCGAGATAGAGGCCGATCGGCACGCTGGCGCTGGCATTCCAGATCAGGCGCGATGCCGGCCGGATGAAGGTCGGCACGGTGATCGCGGCGATGGCGGCGTAGCCGCCGAGCAGGATCCAGAACCGCTTCATGCGCCCAGTTCCCGGCGCATAAGCCAGGCGCGATGCCGCGCCGGCGTATAGACGCGCGGCCGATGCCCGACGAGCAGACGATTATGGACGTGCCGCCAATAATCGGGTGCGACCAGTGCTGGATCGATGCCGAGATCCTCGATGGCATCGATCACCGCCAACGCCTGGCGGACGCGTGGCCAGCCGCCCAGATGGAGGAGCACCTCCCCACCCGGCGTGACATCGGGAAGCGTCGAATAGGCCTCGCCGTCCGCCACGGCGCGAACGATGGCGAGGCGCGACAGCACCGTGCCGTAATCATTCGAGGCCCAGCGAACAAAGGCGAAGACATTGCCGGCCGCGAAGGACAGCAACCGCCGGCGCCGGTCGATGATCTGGTCGAGAATCGGCGCTCCGAAGCGGATCCAGCGCTCGGTCGACTGCTCGATCCAGGTCAGCTCGACCGTGGTTATCCGCGCCAGGGGAGAGCCTTCTCCCCGTGCGGGGATAGCGCCGCCGACAGTATCCGAAACAGATGCCGCGCTCATCGCCGCACCGGGCCTTTGCGATCGAGCACGCTGCGATCGATGCGCCTGGCGGGATGCACCACGCCGGCCTGCGCGTCATGGGTAGAGCGGCGGGCGCCCTGTTCCGCCCAGGCGAGCAGATCCTCGACCGCATAGACGATGCGGCCGCCCAGCTTGCGGTAGACGGGGCCGGTGCCGAAGCAGCGATGCTTCTCCAGCGTGCGCGCCGAGAGGCCGAGCAGCAGCGCGGCATCGGGCGTTCTGAGCAAGGGTTGCGGGGTATCGCTGGACATCGAAGCGCTCCAGGCTTGGCCCGGCAAGTGCGGCGGGCCCGTTCCAATCACGGGCTTCCAATGGCGGCAGACGGCGAACCGCAGGGAGCGGTCAAAGCCGCCATGGCCGGAATGTCGCCCCTAGCCGCGAAGCAGCGCGCGATAGTCGAAGGCGACGAGGTCGCGGGCCTCCGCGACGAGGCGCTGGACGCGGCGGCGCTCGCTCATTCCCTTCCAGGCAAGCGCGTCGATTTCCCCTAGCCAGGGATAGACGATCCCGAGCCCGATCTCGCGAATGCTGGCGCCCGCCACCCAGGCGTCATGGACGCGCAGCAGCAACGCTAGACGGCGGCGCTGCAAGGCGCTGGGCCGGAGCGCGGCGGCAGCGCCGCCGCCAAGGCCGGCGAAAAGCCGCCGCGCCGCGTCGCAGGCGGCGGCGCGCAGCGCATCGCCGCGCGGCGGCAGAAGGATGGCAAACGGTCCCTCCCCCTCCCCAATCACGCGCAGCCGGTGCCGCACGCCGGCACCATCGACAACGATCCAGCGCTCGCCACCCAATATGAAATCGACGGCGCACGGCGCAGGCGGCAACGCCGCCGCGCCCACAAAGCCACCCGGCGCCGCGACCAGCGAGACAAGCTGCGCGGCGCAGCCGGGCAGCCAGATCGCCGGCTCGGCGCGCACCGGCCGGACGGGATCGAAGAACCGCACCAGGCCCCAGCGCCCAGCCGCCGCCTCCCCTTCCCGGCCCTGCCCGCCCCCGCCCGACGCCCCCGACCATGCCGCCCAGTCTGCGCGATAGGCCGGGTTTCGCCGCAGGAATTCCTGCGCGAAATCGGCCCGATCATGTTTGTCGAGCCGATCGGCGGCGAACGCCGGCAGAGGCGAAGAAGGTGCGACGGCACGCTCCAGCACGGGACCATTCCCGCCCCGAGCCTCCCGCCGAAACCGACCTCTTCGAAGTCCCGGCGCCGGGACAAGCCGCCCCCGCCGGCGGCATAACCGGCACCAGAACCGCGCGCTTTCCCAAGCATGCGAAAGGCGCCCCGCCGTCAGGCGGGGCGCCTTGAAAGCTCAGTCGTTGCCGGGGCGGCGCGGGCGCGACCAGATCAGGCTGTAGGTATCCGCGCCCTCGTCGTCGAAGAGGTTGGCGAAGATGGGCTGGGTGAAGCTCGGATCGTCGAGCTTGACCGAGAGGTAGGGACGGTCCTCGGCGGAAGTCTTGGTCCAGGCGGCACCGATCTCGGCACGGCCGACATAGATGCGGTGGGTCGGTGCATTGTCGCTCGGGCGGTTTTCCTCGGGGACGATGCGGACGCCCTTTTGCTGGACGCTGAGCGTGTCGATCGAGCCCTGATATTCGTCACCGACCTTCTTGAAGCTGCCGATGTTCGCCATGACACTGTTCCTTCTGTTCCCGAGACCGCCCTGTGCGGCCTCGATGGCGTCACAAGGCCGGGTGCGAAGGACGCCGCAGCGTGAGCCCGCAGCGAAGCGGAGGACTGCCAAAGCGGGCTTTCTTGCCTCGCGAGGAATGGGCGCAGCCCAGGGGAAGAAAGTCCGCGACGCAGTTGCGGCAAGGCATTCGAGGCGCAGCCGTCATGCGGCCAAACCGCCATCAACCGAGGCCAAGGGGCGGCACGGACAGGAGGGATTGCACGGTCCGGCGATACGCAAAAGAGGTCCGCGCAGTCAGGCCCGACCACCTCCTCCTGGCCAGCTTCGGCACCCCATTGCCTGCGGTACCGCCCAGGTGAGCATGCCTCGCCCGTTCATCGCGAAAACAGCTGCCGACACCGCTCCGGAACGAACCTGCCGCTTCCGCCCTGCCACTTTCAACCCGAGCCCGAGTATTATCCCTGCCATTCGCTACAATGGTCGCCAGGCATCGAAACAATCCCGATCGTGCGCCCATCCCGCTGCTCGACCGTGCAGCAAGTCACCCTGTCAGACGGCGGGCGCCCCAAATCGAAGCCGCCAACAAAGCGACCCAGACAAACCCCACCGACCCAATCCGAAGCGCCGCCCCGCCCCACCCGCCTCCCCCAACAAGCATGGGTCTCACCACCCCAAGCGCCCGGCATCACCGGACGCATCCCGCGCGCATTCAGCGCGCGAACGGATCATATTCGCGGACGATCATGTCGGGATCGCCATCGAAGTCCTGTGCTTCGACGACACCATATTCCCGAATGTCGATCCGGATCACGATGACGATCGTCATGAGGGTCCGCGCTAGGTTCCATGCGCTCTTCTGGGCGAGGCTGAGCGGCATCTCCGTGGCTCCTGTCCGGGAGCGGAGACCGTCCCCGCTCGACAGGCGCCCGAAGTGTCCGGCGCACGGCCGCAATCACCGCGGAGCCGCAGGCGAAGCGGCCGCATGCACAGCATAGCGGACCCTTTACGGGTTGATGGCGTCAGGCCGTGGGCCGGACCAAGGAAGTGCCTCAAAGAGCGGGGCGGTATTCGCGTGCCCAAGTGCCTTGGAAGGAGATGCGATTCTGTCGATCACTTAGGACGGCGCTCGCGGCTACTTTTGGGCCGGTTGCGGACTGGCAGGTTCCAGGCACGCGCACGCGAATAGCCGCCGTTTGCGGACCTCCCATTAGCCGGCGGCTTTCGACCAGTTCCCGACGTTAAGGCTGGCTCAGGGCGTTCCGAAACTTGCTGCTGGCATCCGCTGGAACTGCTGATCCTGGGGAATCTCCCGCCCGGCAGCCATCCGGTCCCGAGGCGGGTAGGTGCCCCTCATCGAAGTGCCAGTTGGCTTAGAAATGATCGAGCTTCGGCAGCACGTATCAGCCCCAATGGTCTTTGACGAACCGGGATACCTCGGCCGATAGCTCGTGGTCCTCCGGCGTGTTTCCCTGAAATCCACCGTGCGGCATGGCCTCGAAGACATGCAGCTCAGCGTCCACGCTCGCACGGCGCAACGCGCGGTGCATCCGAACCGCATTGGACAGGAAGAGGTCACGGGTGCCTGACTGAAGCAAGGTTGGCGGAAAGCCCTTTAGATTGCCGAACAACGGCGAAAGATAAGGGTGCGACAGGTCGGCCCCGCTGGCGTACAGTTCGTTGTTCCGCATCAGCGAGCCAGGCAGCACAACATCTACCATTTGATTGACCTGAAAGCTGTCACCAGATTCGGTCAGGTCCACCTGAGGGGAAAGCAGGATCAGCCCTGCGGGTAGAGGAAGACCTTCGTCCTTCGCGCGCAGGAGCAACGCAGCTGCCAGATTGCCGCCTGCGGATCGGCCGCCGACGACGATGCGCGACGGCGCATGGCGTTCCAGTACATAGCGATACGCAGTCACCGCATCATCCAGCGCCCCAGGGTATGGATGCTCGGGCGGCATCCTGTAATCGACGCCGTAGCAGATTCCCCCGTGCTGATCCGCCTGCATCCGCGCCTGCGCGCGACAGGCCTCGCCGCCACCGAACACCAGTGCGCCACCATGAAAGTCCAGATAGGCGCAGTCCGGCTTGAGCATAGTTTCGGGCGTCGCGACATGAATGGTGGCATCACCGGTTCGGATCGTCTCGACGCCTGCTCGCAGCGTGCCGGCGAGCCCTTTCACCGCCGCCGCATATTGTTGGTCCGCCACAGCCTTGATCTTCAGCCAGCCGGCATGATCGTCAGGCGGCGGCATCGTGTACAGCGCGTTCAATGGAATGCCATCCTCATTCACGAGGCGTGCGAGGCTGGCGCGCGCCTGCGCGCTGATCGATGAAGGAAAGGGGATCATACGGCTCTGAAGCACTACGCCGTTTTTCTGGTCACTCATATCGGTACGCTAGCGCTCCCTGCATCATTCCCGCAAACTGCGGCTCGGCGCAGCAGCCAAGGGGATCAATCTCGTCGATCCGCCGGCAGCCAAGGTCAAACTCTCGACCGCGCGACGCGTCAATCCGAATCCTCCCGTCCGAGCAGCAGACGCATCGAGCGGAAATCGAACGTGTAGCTGCCTTTCGCAGTCAAACCCGGCTGCCCAAGATTACCGAGAATGGGGGCCGCCTTGTCCCCGTCCAACGTGACGGCCACATCGTGTTCGATGACTGTTGCCGCGCCTGCCCCGATCGTCAGTTGCGACTCGACCGCCACATCGCCTTCAATGCTGCCGCCCAGGCCCAGCGACGTGTCCCGTTTCTTCGACCAAAGGCGCGCGCGGTCAACGAATCGGGCCGCATAGCTCGCGTAGAGGGTGGTCCGGTTCGCTCCTGTGTCGATGCTCAGCAGACTTTTACGACCCGCGATCTCCACCTCGGCCACGGGCGTCAGCTGGTTCATGTAAAGCCTCGCTCCCGACCCCAGCAAAGGCGCGTCGCGATCGATTGCGAAAGTGCCGTCGGGATCGATCCGGAACCGACCGAGTTGCACCAGCGCCGGGTAGCCGAGTATCGCCTCGATCTGGTAGTCCCTTCCCGGAGGCCGGATGCGCAGTGCGGCATCCGGTACGACGATCGCCACCACGTTCCGAAGTATGACGCCGCCAACCGGAAGCCGGTCTATGACGCCGATCCGCGTCGAAACCGAATGGCCTGTCGTTCCGGCCACGTGGTAGCTGGCATCGCGAACCGTCAGCTGCATCCGCCGGGCAGCGCTCTCGGACACGACGGAATAGTTGGCGCCTGTATCGATCATCCACGGGAGCGTCACGCCGCCTACGGTCAGATCGACATTCCGCGTGCCCAACACATTGAGGTAGCTGCGTAACGTTGCCCTCCTGCTGCCCGTCGCTCTGGGCCTGGACAGATCGCGCAGCACCGCAGCCGTTCCGAGTTCGTTGCGCAGATCAGCCAGTTTGTCGGGGCCGGTGCGATCGTCATGCGCGGCAAGCCATCGCACGATCAACCGATATTCCCGCTCGTACTCGCCGCGACGGCGATAGGTGTCGAGGAGCGTCTCAAATGCTTCCTGTGCTCGAGGAGATCGGGTTCGCTCGAGTATCGCCAAGCATGGCGGAAGCAATCTCGCCGCCTCATCAAGTCGATTGTCGCGGTTTGCGATAATGCCTTCCACGACGCAGCGATCGGCTCCCTTCGGCATCGCCTCGGCAACAACGCGCGCCTCGGCCATGTCCCACCGCGCGAGGGCGGCATCGACAGGCGACACGGTCGCGGACAATGAGGAAGCAGTCTGGGTAGCCAGAGCAGCAACCGGAAGTATTAAAATGCTGAGCGGCGACATTCGATAACCTCCGACAGATCAGTGCTGGCGCGCCCGCGCGCGAACGCCCTCGTTGAGGAGGCGATAATATTCCGCCGAGCTCTCCCAGCTCATGTCACCGATCAGGCCAGTCATGCGCATCATGCCTCTCCTTCCCAGGGCTGAAGATCGAGCAGCAATGTCGGGATCAGCTCCGACACGGTGGGATGGATCGGCACCGCCCAGCGAAGCTGCTCGATGGGCTGGCCGGCGTTCATCATGTCGAGGATGCCGTGGATCGCTTCATCGCCGCTCGTCCCCAGTATCGTTGCGCCAAGTATGCAGCGGGTGTCGGCGTCGGCCACCACCTTCATGAAGCCCTGGGTCTCGGCCTTCTCAACCGCACGGCCGACACGGGACATCGGCCGCTTTGCGTGGAGCAGGCGTCGCCCGGACTTCAGCGCTTCCGCATCCGTCATCCCGACGCGCGCGAGCGGCGGGTCGATATAAAGCGCGTAGCCCGGCAGGCGCTGACTGACCCGGCGGTCGTCCCCGTCAAGGAGGTTCGCGGCGACGATCTCGAAGTCGTTATAGGCGGTGTGCGTGAAGGCGCCCCGGCCGTTGCAGTCGCCCAGTGCCCATATGCCGGGCACGCTCGTCTCGAGCCTGTCGTCGACGGTGATGTAGCCGCGCGCATCGACGGCGATGCCCGCCGCCTCCAGTCCGAGGTCGTCGGTGTTCGGCCGCCGCCCGACCGCCATCAGGACGTGGCTGGCAACGACAGGCTGCGCGTCCTCGGCACACTCCACCCGCACCTCGACGTCCTCGCCGCGGCGGACGAAGCCGATGCAGTCGGCACCCGTCCGGACCGCAATGCCCTCTGCCTCGAGGATCTGCCTGACGGCGTCCGACACGTCGGGATCCTCCCGCGCAATGAGACGGTCCATACGTTCCACCACCGTGACCTGCGCGCCGAAGCGCCGATACATCTGGGCGAACTCAAGCCCGATATAGCTCCCGCCGATCACCACGAGGTGCCGGGGAAGCACGTCGAGCGAGACCATGTCGGTGTTGGTGAGGATCGGGACCTGATCCGCGCCGGGCATGTCCGGCACCACGGCCCTGCCGCCGACGTTGATGAAGATGCGCGGCGCTGTCAGCTGCTCGCCATCGACCGAGACGACATTGGGCCCTTCGAAGCGCGCATGCCCCCGGATGAGCTCGACACTAGCCATGCCGAACAGCCAGTTCTCGTTGCCCGCACGTCCATCCCGGATGATCCTGTCCGCCCGGGCGGCGACCGCCTTCATATCAGCATCGACAGCTCCGGCGATACTGAAGCCATAGTCTGCGCCGCGACGCGCGGTGTGGATCGCATAGGCGCTCGCCACGAGCGCCTTGGTTGGCCTGCAGCCGGTGTTGACGCACGTGCCGCCAACCAAGTGCCGCTCGATGATGGCGACCGATTGGCCCGCCTCGCTCAGTCGACCGGCGAGCGCAGGTCCCGCCTGGCCGGCGCCTATGATGATCGCGTCAAAGCTGCGCATGATTCAGGATACCCTTGTCTTGTTGGGGGTCGCGGGGGGCGATGCGTTAAAACCATGGCGCCCGCACGTGGCGGGCCCGACGAAGATCAGATAACGCTTAGACGCACGTCGATATTGCCGCGCGTCGCGTTCGAATAAGGGCAGGTCTGGTGCGCAGCTTCGGCCAGACGCTGCGCATCGCCACGGTCCAGGCCAGGAAGCGTCACGGCGAGCTCGACCTCCAGGCCGAAACCGCCTTCGGATCGCATGCCGATCCCGACCGTGGCCGCAACCGTCGTATCCGCCGGTATCTGGACCTTGAGCTGGCCTGCGGCGAACTTGAGCGCCCCCAGGAAGCACGCCGAATATCCTGCGGCGAACAGCTGCTCCGGGTTGGTCCCCTCGCCGCCGGGTCCACCGAGCTCCTTCGGGGTGGACAGTTGCACATCGAGCTTGCCATCATCGGTGCGGGCGCGGCCGTCACGGCCCCCGGTCGCGGCGGCGGTGGTGCGATATTTGACATCGACGGTCATGGTTCAATCCTTTCGAAAAATGCCGCGGACCCTGCCGCGGCGATTGCCGGGCCCTTGATCAGGCTGCAACGACCCTGGAGCGGCGATACGCACTGACCGTCAACGAGACCGCCGAGATGAGGAAGTAGAAGGCGCCGAAGGCGGCGTATGGCGCGATGTCGGCGATGCTGACCGGCGCCGTGCCGGCGGCCTTGCTGAGCATGTGCGCCCCGGCGAGGCCGGACTGGGCGCCGCTCAGGATCATCGCCCACTGGGCGCCATAGGACTTCCAGCGCCGCACGCCGGTGATGAGCTGGAAGAGGCCGGCCAGGACAGCCCATATGCCAAAGATCTGAAGAACCGCGTGCATGCCATGCGGAATGGTCGCTGCGACGGCGACGGCCGTCACCACGCTGACGACGAAGTTCAGCATCTGGCTCTTGTTCTTGGCCAGACCGCCGCTGCGGCTGGCGTCGACGTAGTTCGCCAGGGCGTCCCAGGCGGGATAGGCGACGAGCATCACCGCGGCCAGCGGCAGCATGGACTTGGCTACCGTGAAGGCGAGCACAACCCAGATCGCAGAGACGGCGAAGCGCAGATAATAGTAAGTCTTGAGCCAGTCCCCGTCCGGGGACTCCGTGTCGGTGATGGTCTTCATGGGATGGTTCCTTTCTGTGATGCAGGCGCACGTCTCCCGTCCCGGAATCGGGTAGGTCGGTGACCGGTGGTTCAGGCGGTGCGCGGCTCGCTATTTGCCGCGTCGGTTCTGGTTAGAGGCGGAAGCGTCGCGGTAGCCGCCATCGGGCTGCGGCAGCCACGGCGGCGCACCCGACGGTGTACCAGACCACCACGTAAAGCGGATCGTTGAAGGGGCAGCAGAACGCGAAGACGAAGGCGCCGCAGGCGCCTGCGGCAATGCCCGAGGCTAGTGCACTGAGCCGAGGCTGGGTCGGCGCGGCCCTCCGCATCAAGACCCCGAGCAACGTGACGATCGGCAGCGAGAGCACGAAGATCGATGTGGCGCACAATATTCCGCTTGCCGGGTTGATGCGATCGATCAGCGCGTGGTGGCTCGCGCCTTCGGGCGCGACGAAGGCGCCTCCGACGATGGCCAGCACCGCAAGAGCGCAGGCGATCATCAGCCCGCGCCGGGGCCGCGCGGTCGGCGAGAAGGACCGGACGGCCAGCACACAGGCTGCCACGGCCAGAAGGCCAAGGCTTCCCACGCGCCACATGAGGTAAGGTGACGCGTCCATGTGGCTCATGTCCGGCCGCATCGCGCCCAAGCCGAGGAAAAGCGCGAGCTCCACCGCGCAGAGCGCGAGGACGAGCACGCCTTCACGCACCGTACTGCGGCGCCGAACCGGCGCGAGGTCGGACGACAGGTCCAAGATCAAGGCTTCATTCGACATCGGGGGTCTTCTCAATCAATGCCGTGAGGCGGGCGAGGCCACGGTGGATGTTCATCTTCACTGCGGACGGCGAGAGCCCGATCTGGAGCGAGGCATCTTCGACGCTGAAGCCCTGCACCTTGACCAGCAGGATCGCCTGGGCTTGCGCCGGACGAAGTTCCTCCAGAAGGCTGGCGAGCACGGAACTGCTGATCACCGCCGCTTCATGATCCCCAACCGGAATATCCTCGGACAGCTCACCGATCGGCCGCCGCCCCAGGCTGCGCAACTGGTCGACCCACTTGTTCTTGGCGATGGCCGCCAGCCAGGGCCCAAATGGGTATTGCGGATCGTAGGTATGACGCCGCCGATGAATGGCCAGCAACGTTTCCTGGACGGCATCGTCCACGTCGCCCGGCGGCAGCCGCCGCTCGAAGTAGCGCGTCAGCCATTCCGATGTCTCCCCGAGGAGCCGGCGATACGCACCGCCATGGCCATTCTGGGCAGCTTCCATGAGGCTGCTCCAACTGTCCGGTGCGGTCCGGGATGGCCGCTCACGACTGACCGGCGCCGCGCCAGGCGACGATGCTGAGATAAATCTCGACAGGAAGTCCGAGCGCATGACCTCTTATTCGCGCGGCAAGCGATGTTGGTCACTCCATGTCGAACTTTTCTGTCGAAATTCCCTTCAGCCTGTGTCCCTCTCGCTGCGATCGGCCCTGACTTCGGCCCTGGTGCCAGCCTGGCAATCGGCAGGGATGGGAGGCGGAAAGGCGGAAAGATCGATCCGCGATTGTTCGAAGAGATGCCGGGCTCTACCCCGCAGTACAACGCGTGAGGACATGAGATGGAGTGGAGCGACGTTCGTATCTTCCTGGCCGTGGTGCGGGCCGGCACGCTGGGCGGCGCTGCCCGCTCGCTGCGTCTCAGCCATCCCACAGTCGGCCGGCGCCTCCGCGCGCTTGAGGAGGCGACCGGCCAGACGCTGTTTCAGAGAACTGCCGATGGGCTCATCCTCACCGAGGAAGGGAGCGCCATCGTCGCGCTGGCGGAGCAGATGGAAGAGGGTGCACTGGCCATGGAGCGGCGGCTTGCCGGGCAGGAGCAGAGCCTTCGCGGCTGCCTGCGCATCTCCTCGGCCGACTGGTTCGGTGCCTATGTCCTGCCCCCCATCATAGCCGAATACACGAACGCCTATCCGGGCGTGGATGTCGAGATCCTGACCGGGACGCGCCTCTTCAGCCTCGCGCAGCGTGAATCGGACATCGCTTTCCGGATCGTGCCCTTCGACACCTCCGACATCGTGCAACGGCGGCTCACCCGGCTGACCTATGGCGTATATGTCGCCGCCGGCGCAGCCGAGCCGGTATTCGGCGACGGGACGGGCTTCCGTCTTATCACCCACGACACATCGACGGGGCAGTTCCCCGATATCGCCTGGCTGACGGAAAGCTTCCCCAATGCGACGCCGGTCATGCGTTCGAACAACCGGAATGTTCAGGCGCGCATGTGCAGACAAGGCGTCGGCATCGCCGTCCTTCCCCGCGCTGTCGGTAACCAGACTCCGGGACTGCGCCTGCTCGACCTCCCGTCAGAGCCGCCAAGCCGCGACATCTGGATGGGCTATCATCGCGATCTCAAGCACCTGCAGCGCCTGCGCGCTTTCATCGGGGTGGTGGAGGATCATCTGCGAGAGGTGCTGCCGTGACCCGGCGCCGGGTCGATCCATGCCGGTAACGGCGGGAGGCCGGTGCCGTCTTCTTCTCGCCGCGCTCGTACGGGCGCGGCCTAGGTTGCGAGAAGGATGAACGGCTTGTCTCGGTAGAAGACGTCTTTGACAGGACGGAAGCCGAGCCGCTCCGCGAGCTTCAACGAAGGAACGTTAATCGGCTCTATCAGGCAAGCGATGCGATCATGGCTTGTTTCGTGTTCGATCCAGCGCAGCAGGCCGGACATCGCTTCGAACGCAAAACCCGATCCTCTGTATGCGGAGGAGAAAAGCCAGGAGGCCTCCGGCACGCGGTCGAGCAGCGGAGGATCGACGCCGCGATGGAAGAAGGCCGCACCGACTTCTCCGAGAAGCACGCCACTCGTCTTTTCGACGACGGCGAATGTGCCGCAACCGAAGAGGCTCCAATGGCCCGCGCAACGCAGCAACCTTGCCCATGCGGCTTCCTCCGAGTCCGGCAGATTGCCGATGAATTTACGGACGGCGGGATCGGCGGTCAGCGTCAGGATCGCGGGAACGTCGTCGGGTTCATATTGACGAAGTAGGAGCCGTTCAGTCTCGATCATATGCCTCCGCAATGATTATGGCGCAAAAGCTTTGGGCCTGCCGCCGGCGCGGTCGATCCGACGCAACTCTGAACGCGTCGAACCTCCCGGCGGGGCCTGCATCGCGACCACTCGACTGATGCAGATCCGGTTTCACGCCTTGCTCAGTCCTCGTCCTGCCACCGGCGCAAATCCGTCTGGTCATGATAGGCCATGCGATCGGGCGTAGTGATGAATTCCATCGTCGTGCCCCATGGCATGCGGCAGTAGCAGACCTTGTTTCCAGGGCCCTTCTCCGTTGCATAGGGAATGGCGCGCGGCGCGGTGAGCGGTGTGCCCCCCGCCTTCTCGAAGCGCTCGACCGATGCGTCGATGTCGTCGGTGTAGAGCGCGAAGTGCGTGATGCCGAAGTCGCTCGCCCGGATCGGCCGGGCTTGTTCCGGCCCATGCATTTCGAACAGCTCGATGTCCGGCCCGGTCCCGATCTTCACCATAGCCTGACCACGGACGACCGTTCCAGGGAAAGCGCCGACCGCCCGCTCGAATTCCGGGCCCTGCCGCGGTGGATCCTGGGGGCCGAAAGACTGGTAGATCACCTGGCCGCCAAAAGCCTCCACCAGGAACGATTTTGCTGCTTCGATATCGGGCACCGTGATGCCGATATGATTGACGCCGCGAATGACAGGTGCGGTCATGACAGTCTCCTTTGCTGTTACTCGATCCATTGCGATCGCCGCCGGTGCGATTCGCCCGGGGCCTCGCGATCCGACCGGGCCTCGATTGCCCGAGCGCCGAATTTCAATCGGCCTTGAGGAACTCGATCAGGGCGGCTGCGACTTCAGCCGGCCGTTCGTCCGCGACATAGTGGCTGCACCGTGCGATCGAGCCGCCCATCACATTGGTGGCGAACTCCTTGAGCATCGGCACCATCTGCGCACCGAAGCGCTGATCCCCACCGAGACCTAGCACCGGTATCTCGAGCGGTTGCTTCTTGTATTCGAGCGCGGCCGCATGGTCGGCGGTGAGGGTGCGGTACCATTCCATGCCGCCGCGGGTGCGGCCAGGAAGTGCCATCGCCTTGGCGTAGATCTCGATGTCCTCCGGATTGAAGGCACTGTGATCGTAGAACCGCTCTGCCATGAAGGTCGAAACATAGTCATATTCACGGCCATGGATCAGGCGCTCGGGCAGATCCCGGTTCATATGGAAGCTGAAGTGCCAGAGCCTGGCGGTCGTCGCCTCCCATCCGGTCCAACCGGGAAGCGGAACGTCGAGGACGGCCAGGTGGGTAACAGCCTCCTGATGGAGGGCGGCCTGCGGCAAGGCGACCATTCCGCCGATGTCATGTCCGCACACGGCGTAGCGTTCATGCCCAAGGGCAACCATCACTTCATGCGCGTCGCGCGCCATCGTCGCCTTGTCATAGCCGTCGAGCGGGCAGTCGGAAAAGCCCGCGCCCCGCAGATCGATCGCCACCACGCTGAAATGCTCCGCAAGGAGCGGCATCACCTTGTGCCATTCCCACCAGGTTTCCGGCCAGCCGTGAAGTAGCAGGACCGCCGGGCCTGAGCCTCCCGTGACGGCGTTGATCTTGATGCCATTCACCGGCACCAACTGCTGGGTAAACCCATTCAAAGCTGCGATCATCATCGCTTCCAATCAGATGTGGACGTTCAAACAGAGCTCGGGTCCAGCCCTCGGGGCTGGTCGAAATCGGTGGCGATCGTGACGTCGCGCCAGGCGTCGATATCGCTGCGGAAGGCAGCCAGCTTTCGCTCGGCGATCGCATGCGCGACCGGGCCGAGCGGCAGATGAAGGGGAGCATCATCGGCATCGACCGCCTGCAGGATCACCGCGATGGCCTTGTCGGGGTCGCCCGCCTGATTGCCGTCGTTGGTCTCGCGGTAGTGTTTGCGCGAGCTCGCGGCGTATTCCGGCATCTCGTTGGCCGCTATCGTGATCGAACGGCCAAGAAAATCGGTGCGAAACGGCCCTGGTTCCACGATCAGCACGCGAATGCCGAACGGCGCCAGCTCGCCGGTGAGCGCCTCGGAAATCCCTTCCACGGCAAACTTGGCCGCGTTGTAATATCCGCCGCCGCCGCCGCCCGCGATTCCCGCGCCCGACGACATGTTGACGATCGTTCCGCCCGAGCGTCGCAGGAAAGGCAGGGCAGCTCTGGTCGTCTCGATCAGACCGAAGACGTTCACCTCGAACATCGGCCGATATTCCTCTGGCGTACCTTCCTCGATGGCGCCGAACAGTCCGTAGCCGGCATTGTTCACGAGCACGTCGAAACCGCCAAAGGTCTCGACCGCCTTTGCGACCGCTGCCTGCGCTGCCGCCGCATCGGTCACGTCGAGTGGCAAGGTGATCATGCGGCCGCCGAAAGGCTCGGCCATCTGCTCGATCGTCTCGACCCTGCGGGCGGTTGCGATGACCTGATCGCCGCGCTGCACGGCAGCGAGCGCAAGCCGCCGGCCGAAGCCGCTCGAGCAGCCTGTGATGAACCAGGTTTTCACGACTGCTTCTCCGCGCTGTTTCCGGACACGGCAACGCTGCCGCCACCACGAACCGTCATATCGGCCATGATCGACCAGTCCTTCTCGCCGAAGCCCGCCGAGACGGCCTTGCCGAGTCCCTCGCGGACAGCTTCGAGCATCGGGAGCGTGCGTCCGATGTCGTTGCCGGCCTCGGTCGCCAGGCGCATGTCCTTGAGAGCGAGCCTGGCTTTGAAACCCGGCTCGAAGGAGCGTTCCGTGATCTGCGCGCTGTAGCTCTCATAGGCGCGGCCCGAGAACAGGGTGCTCAGGATGAGTTCGAAGAAATCCGCACGGTCGAGGCCAACGCTCTCGGTCAGCACGACACCCTCAGCCATCGCCTCGATGGCCATGGCGATCATCATGTTGCAGGCGAGCTTCGCCGCATTCGCCCGAGCCGGGTTCTCCCCCAGCTTCCAGACCTTCTTGCCGAGTGGCGCGAGCAGCGCCTCGATCGCGGCAATTGCATCCGCCTTCCCGGCCGCCAGGATGTTGAGCTGGCCGCTCGCAGCCACATTCGGTCGACCGAGGACCGGTGCGGACACATAGCCGATGCCCGCCCCTTCGTGCAGGCGCTCCAGTTCCCGTGCGAACGCGACCGAGATCGTCGATGTGACGACATGGGTCAGCCCTGGTTGCGCGCTTTCGATCAGGCCGGCATCGACGATAACCTCCCGGATGGCGGCATCGTCGGACAGCATCGTGAAGACTGCATCAGCCTCAAATGCATCCGCCGCGAGTTCGACGAGGGTCACGCCTGGAACGCTATCCTGGGCGACCTTGCTACGATTCCAGGCCCGAACGTCATGGCCTGCCTTCACCAGGTTCAGGGCCATTGCCGAGCCCATACTGCCGAGACCGATGAATCCGATCTGCATGTTCTGTCTCCTGTTGTTCGGATGAGAAATGTCCGCGGGATCGGCGCGGCCCATGCTGTTGGACCGATCGACCCCGTCCGCATCCCCTCCCAGACCGCTCGGTGAACGTCGGAAGTCAGGCGGCGAAACCGCCGTCGATCGTGTGCATCGCGCCGGTGATCCCGCGAGCCTGCGATCCGGCGAGATAGAGCGTCAGGCTCGCGACTTCGTCGGCGGTGCCGTAGCGCTTGATCGCCATCGGCTCGAGCATGCCAGCCGCACGCGGACCGTCGGCCGGGTTCATGTCCGTATCGGTCGGTCCAGGCTGGATCACGTTGACCGTGATCTCGCGCGGACCCAGATCGCGTGCCAGGCCCCGTGCCATGCCCTGCATCGCCGCCTTGGTGAGCACGTAAGCCGCAAGGCCCGGAAACGGCATGCTGTCGGCAGTATTGGATCCGATGACGAGGATGCGGCCGCCTTCGGGCATCAGGCGCGACGCCTCGACGCTTCCGAAATAGGCACCCCTGACATTGACGTCGATCATCCGGTCGACGTCATCGGCGTCGAGCGTCAGGGGATCCCCGAACACCAGCAGGCCGGCATTGTAGACGAAGATGTCGATCGGACCGGCGTTACGGATCGCCGCGATCAGCTCGTCGCGCGCGCCCGCATCCGCCCGTAACGCCTGCGCGCCGGTCTCGGCGGCAAGCTGCTCTGCAGCGCCGGCCGAAGCGGCATAGGTGAACGTCACCGTTGCGCCGGCGGAAGCGAATTGCCGCACGACAGCGGCCCCGATGCCGCGGCTGCCGCCGACGACGAATACCTTGCGATCAGAGAATTTCATGGTGCTTGTCCTTCAACTGGAGAAAGGATGTAGGCCTGCGCGTGCCGTTCGCGGTGAAGTTGCCCGAGCAACACGCGATATTGTCAGAGCGTAGTGCCCACAGTCCGAGACACGGTCGCATCGGTGAAGCGGGGAACGTCGGCCATCACTTCTGCCGTCTCGGCAGATGCGAGCGCTGCGTGCAGAGCGTCCTCGTCGCGGAAGCGGTAGATGCCCACGGAAACATCTGCGGCGTCGGCATCACGTGGGAAGAAGGCGGAGGCGCTCTCCAGCCCGTGTGGCTGCCAGCAGGCAAGCGCCAGGGGAAGATGGACATCGACATAATGGTCGCGATCGAAATAGGTGCCGCCGCTGCACGTGACTGTAAGGATTGCGTGTGCCATGGGCGAGCATGTGGGCCGATCAACAATGATCGTAAACTTACAGGATTGAACTCTCTCCGTTCAATATTGTGGGTCGCTGAGCGGTCGTTGAGGCGCTTCAGGTCAGCTTGGTCGGAACACTCCGGTCCCAGCCATCCTGGTGGGAAGCGTGTCGTCCTGAAAAAGAGTGATCACGAATGTCATCCAAGGTATTTGCTGCTGCGGCGCTGCTCCTGACCTTCTCTCCGATTTGGGCACAAGCACAGGTCAGTCCTGTCCAGACCGGCAGCGACATCCCCAAGGAGTGGCACGAGCCCGCCAACGACCAGGATTTCGTCAGGCGCGAGGTGATGATCCCGATGCGCGACGGCGTGAAGCTGCATACGGTGATCGTGCTTCCGCGTGGCTCCGCCCGCGCACCGATATTGCTTGAACGGACGCCCTATGACGCGAGCTCATTTCTTTCAGGCAACAGTCCCAGGCTCCGCGATCGGCTGTTGCCGGGCGATCGGATTTGGGCGGACAACGGATACATCATGGTCGCGCAGGACATGCGCGGCAAATACGGGTCCGAAGGCACGTATGTGATGACTCGGCCTCCGATCGGTCCGCTCAATCCGACGAAGACCGACGATACCACCGATGCCTATGACACGATCGACTGGCTCGTGAAGCATGTCCCGGAAAGCAATGGCCGCGTCGGGATGATCGGGTCTTCCTATGACGGTTGGGCAGTGGTGATGGCGCTCCTGGATCCCCATCCGGCATTGAAGGTGGCAGCGCCCGAAAGCCCGATGATCGACGGCTGGATGGGAGACGACTGGTTTCAGCACGGCGCATTCCGACAGAAGATGTTCGACTATTTCGCCGAGCAGACCAGCGCGAAACGGGAAGGCAGCGCGATCTCCCGGACCGGTCGCGACGACTATCAGGAAATGCTCGATGCTGGCTCGGCCGGGGCCTATGCCGCGGCCCACGGCATCGATCGGCTGCCCTGGTGGCAACGCATGTCCGCCCACCCCGCCTATGATGCGCTTTGGCAGGGCCAGGCCCTGGACAAGATCATCGCCGCACGTCCTTCCTCCGTTCCGACGATGTGGCTGCAAGGGCTATGGGACCAGGAGGACATATACGGGGCCGTCCACAGCTGGGAGGCGCTGAAGGCGAAGGGCATGGCGGCGAACAACCACCTCGCCATGGGGCCCTGGTATCATAGCCAGATCAACGGACGCGGCGATGCCCTGGGGCCCCTCAAATGGAGCGGCGACACCGCCGCCTATTTTCGCCGCGAGGTGCTGGTGCCGTTCTTCGACACCTATCTGCGCGACAGGAAACCCGCGCAGCCTACCCCGCATGTCATCATCTATGATCCGGCGGAAGACAGATGGGACAGGTTTGCCGACTGGCCCGGTGCGGGTCCCGAGGCGCTGACGCCGATGTATCTGCAACCGGGGGGCGGCCTGGCGCACACCCGTCCGGCATCGGGACGCGAAAGCTATGTATCCGATCCCGCCAAGCCGGTGCCGTTCGAGCAACTTCCGGTAAGGATGGGCGACCATGCAAGCTGGTCGACATGGCTTGTGCAGGATCAGCGCTTCGTATCCACGCGGCCTGACGTCCTGAGCTACCAAACGCCGATCCTTGAAAAGGCGGTGCGCGTCCAAGGCGCGCCCTTCGCCGACATCTTCTTGAGCACCACCGGCAGCGACACCGATGTCGTGGTCAAGATCATCGACGTGTATCCGGCGACCAATGCCGACGCGCCCGAACTCGCCGGCTACCAGCTTCCCGTAAGTCTCGCGATCTTCCGGGGCCGGTATCGCCAAAGCCTCGAACACCCGACCGCAATTCCCTCTGGCGTAGTGCAGGAATACAAGTTCAGGCTGCCGACGGTGAACTACACGTTCAAACCCGGTCATCGCATGATGGTCCAGGTGCAGTCGTCGTTGTTCCCGTTGTACGACCGAAACCCACAGACCTATGTGCCCAACATATTCTTCGCTAAGCCCGATGATTATCGGCCTGCGACCATCACGATCGAGCACGACATGTCCGGCGCGAGTGCCGTGTTATTGCCGATCGTGGCGTCATCAACAGCCGCCGAGCCATAAGGCACTTTCCGGCGTGCGACTATTTCGATCGAACGCTGCGTGACGATGTGCGCCAGCCTCCAGTGCGGCACTCGTGTCGAGCGATCTCGAACCCTGTCGAGATCCTACCCCGTATCACCGTGTAAAAAGTCCAGCGGTCGCCACCTCGACCCGCCTTCGGGCGGCGGTCTCGTCATCCCCGAAGCGGTCGACCGCCCACGAAAGCGCAGTGACCAATTCGAACAGCTCGGTGGCTGAAACGGAGCCGATCGCATCGCCCGCCCTGTGCGCCCGTTCGGCCAAAGCGCCGGTCTGCGCCACGAGCATGGAGACGGCCGGGTTCATCGACGAGTCCGACGCGATCTGGGCTTCTGCCACGCATTGCGGCAGATCGTGCCAGATCCTCAGCCGCCACGTCAGCCAAGCCAACCACTCGGCCAAACCCTGACGCGGAAGCTCGTCGCGCATCAACGCCTCTGCCTTTGCCCTCGCGTCGGCGAGATCCGCCTCCATGACCGCCGCCAGCAAATCTTCTCGGGCGGGGAAGTTGCGGTAGAGCGTCGCGTTCCCGACGCCGGCCTTGATCGCGATCTTGTCGATCGAAGCGAGCACTCCCTCAAGTTCAAAGATGTCGCGTGCCGCGCGCAGGATCGCATCGCGATTCCGACGCGCATCGGCCCGCAGGGGACGGGGCGCTGGCGCACCTGGGTCAACCGTCATCATCCGCCCTTGACTAAGTGGGGATAGTCCCCAGATAAATACGGGGACGATCCCCACTTAGATTTGGAGTAGCGCATGACCCTGTCCTCAAGCAAGCCGGCAGCGACGCTCGACGGCCGAGTTGTCCTCGTCACTGGAGCCAATGGTGGGCTGGGCGAGCAATTCGTGTGGCAGGCGCTCGAACGCGGCGCGGCGAAGGTATATGCGGCGGCGCGGACGCCCAAGAATTGGCCCGATCCGCGCATCTTGCCACTGGCTCTCGACATCACCGATGCCGATGCCGTCACCAACGCGGTCGCCGCCGCGGCCGACGTGGACGTGCTCATCAACAACGCCGCGATCGCACCGGCGGACGACACTCTTTTCGGCCCGGAAGAGGAAGCCCGTCGGATCTTCGATACCAATTTTTTCGGCACACTCCGGCTCGCGACCGCATTTGCGCCGGTGCTGGCCGCGCATGGCGGCGGCACATTGCTCAACGTGCTGTCGTCGTCGGTGTGGGTCAGCCTTCCTACGGCCTATGCCGCCTCGAAAGCGGCGGCCTGGTCAGCTACCAACGGCTTGCGCTTCGCGCTGGAGCAGCAGGGCACACAGGTCGTAGGGCTTCTCGTCGGCATGATCGACACGCCGATGTCCGCGCAATATGACGTGCCGAAGAGCAGTCCGGAAAGCGTCGTGACCCAGGCATATGACGGGATCGCGGCGGGAGCGCTTGAGGTACTTGCCGATGAGCAGACCCGCGACCTCAAATCCAGGCTGAGCGCCGATGCCGAAGACCATTATCCTTGGCTTCATAGTGCGCTGAAGGCTTACCTCGGATCGTGACCATCATCAAAGCTGATTAGATCCACCAGTCGAACGGCAGCTTGTGGCCTCCCAAATCTGCAAGCTGCCCGACAGCAAAGTCCCCAATGTCGGTCGTCCCGGCCACCGCTTGGTGCCTGATAAACGAACGGCGGCTTTCAGGATTGCGCCACTTCGGTCCCGACGACTGATATTAGGGCGCAATGCCGATCGTCCGCTTCGATCAACTTTCTCGGCAGCTTTCGTGCGGACCAGACATTCACCGGAGAAGCATTGAACGCCCTGGCCGGTCATTATGGGATGATCTCCAGCTCGGCGATCTTGTCGTCCTGCAGGCGGAAGATGAACCGTAGGTCGAGCGGACTGCCGAGGAAATCACCTTCGAGGTGACAGACGACGACGATCCGGTCGCCATCGAAGCCGATTGAGAACGGCTCCAGGGTGTAGCTGTATTTTGTCGTCGCATCGGCTTTCCACGCCGCGATCGCGAGCCGGCCGCGATGGGTGTGACCCTCGTCGGTCACGGTGGCGTCGTTGGCGAAACATCGGGAGACAGCTTCGGAACTGTCGCTGGCGTCAGCCACGAAATAGGCGGCAATGGGCGCTGGCGGATCTATAGCCATGGTCCAACCTTTCTATAAAATTGACGGCTGTGGTGGCACCACCACTCCCGACACCAGCTGCTCCCGCTGACATCGGGGGTAATGGCCTCAGACGGTCGAGACGGTTCCGCCGTCGATGATGAATTCGGCGCCGTGGATCGACGCGGCACGGTCGGATGCAAGATAGGCAATGAGGTCGGCGACCTCATGGGGCTCGGCCGCACGCCCGATCGAGATCCCGCCCAGACCGTCTAGGACCAGCTGCCGTGCCTCCTCGATGGTGCCGCCATTGGCGGCCTGCAGCCGCTTCAGCATCTCGACGGACGACTCCGTCATGATCCAGCCAGGAGAGACCGCGTTGACCCGGACGCCTTTCGGCCCAAGCTCTTTCGAGATCGACTTGCTGTAGGTGCGAAGCGCGGCCTTGGCGGCGGCATAGGCGGTGGTGGACTCAGGAAGTGGCAGGATCGACTGGATGGATGTTACGTGCACCACGGCACCCGCGCCCCGCTCGACCATCTGGGGGATAAGGAGGCGATCCAGCCGGACCGTCGCCAGAAGGTTGAGGTTGAGCTCGGACAGCCAGTGCTCATCCGTGAGAGCGACGAACCCGCCGCCCGGCGTCGACGAGCCGCCGATCACGTGGGCGAGTATGTCGATGCCGCCCAGGCGCTCGAGCGCCGCCTTGGCCAGCGCCTCACTGCCCTCGGCCGTCGCCAGGTCCGCCTGGACATAGTGGACGCCGTCGATAGGGTCCCGGACTGCGCGCGCGGCGGTGATCACGCGCGCGCCGCCGGCCAGGAAGCGTTCGACCGTGGCGCGGCCAAGGCCCTTGGTGCCACCGCTCACGAGCACACGCTTGCCGGCGAACTCGGTGGAATCAGCCTGGATGCTCATGCCGTGATCCCCATGGTCTTGATCGCGTCGCCATCGAGGGCGAAACGATAGGTGAAGCGGATCGGGCTGCCCTTGAAGTCGCCATGGGCGGGGCCTTCGACCACGATCTGACCATCTTCTTCGCGGGCGGTGTCCGGCGTGAAGATCGCCTTCACCACGATCACCTCCTCTTCGAACCAGGTCCGCAGTTCGACATGCCCGCGATGGCTCTTGCCCATGTCGTGGGCGACTGCGTCCGCCGCGAACGGCCTCAGCATGGCATTCACATCGAGCCGTGCGTTGGCCTCGACGAATTCGGCGATCGGCTTGGGAAGGTCTGGCACCATCGTTGATCTCCTCTGCATCGCTTCGACCGGTCGGGTCGGAAGCTGTGAGGCGAACTTAGAGATGGACCATGCCGACGATAATCGGGATGATGCGGGATGTAGTGATGCGGTAAGGTGGACAATGGCACGTCATAGTCTCGTTGAGCTCGACGCCGTGATCGCAGTCGCGCGGAAGGCGTCGTTCCGGCAGGCGGCGCTCGAACTCGGCATGTCGACGACTGCGCTCAGCAACACCATCGGCAAGATCGAGCGGCTTCTCGGAGTGCGCTTGTTCAACCGGACAACGCGCAGCGTTTCACTGACCGACGCCGGGCGTAATTTCGTCGAACAGATCGCCCCTG
>PJUL01000410.1_pt1 | contig 31999 bp, 25 predicted proteins | sample 1512221 | NCBI WGS metagenome assembly PJUL01 (sample SAMN08177667, study PRJNA422409) | Feces metagenome, whole genome shotgun sequencing project.
CATCTCGCCCTAGGCATCAGAATTTCGGCGCCATCGTTCTCTGCACCACTTGATGTCCACAGCCCCCGCACCCTCCAACCTCCGGGGCTTCCTCCTCACCCGCCACTGGCGCGATCTGCCAGAGGGCACCGAGATCGAATACTGGCTGGCCACCGACGAGGGGCCCAAGAAGGTGCTCCTGACCCAGCAGACCTCGGTTGCCTTCCTGCCAGCCCGCCACTGGGCTGCGGCACAGGCCACACTGGCGAGCTTGCAGGGCCTGGAGGTGAAGGAGCTCGGTCTGAAGACGTTCGAGCAGGAGCCCGTCCTCGGCGTCTACACCCGCAGGTTCCGCAATCTCGGCAAGCTGGCGCGCGCACTCCAGCCTTTAGGTATCCCGCTGTACGAAGCGGATGTTCGACCCCATGACCGCTACCTCATGGAGCGGTTCATCACAGCCGGTGTTTTGGTTGAGGGAGGCCAGCGCGAAGGCTCGACCATCCTCGACGGCAAGTTGAAGCCAGCATCCGGTTGGCGCCCCGTGTTGAAGCTGGTGTCGCTGGACATCGAGACGAGCGCGACCGAGGAGCTGTACTCGATCGCATTGGATGGCGCGGGCGACAGGGTGGTCTTCATGCTGGGCGAGGCACCATTGCCAGCCTCGGTGTCGGCACCAGCTGTGTCGCCGACGGACTTCAGGCTGGTGTACTGCTCGACACGCCAGGAGATGATTGAGCAACTCAATGCCTGGTTTGCAGACCATGACCCAGACGTCATCGTCGGCTGGAGCGTGATCCAGTTCGATCTGCGGGTGCTGCAGAAGGCGGCCGATGCGAACTCCGTGCAACTGCTGCTCGGACGCGAGCGCCGCCCCATCGCGTGGCGTACGCACCCGGGGCGCCAGGGCTACCTGTTCGCACCCATGCCTGGACGCGTGGTTGTCGATGGCATCGAAGCACTGCGGGCGGGCATGTGGAGCTTCCCGTCGTTCAGCCTCGAAGCGGTCTCACAGGCAGTGCTCGGCGAGGGCAAGGAGATCGGCGATGCCTACGACAAGATGGCCGAGATCGAGCGGCGCTACCAGGAGGACAAGCCCGCGCTGGCCAGCTACAACATCCGCGACTGCGCGCTCGTCCTGCGCATCTTCGACAAACTGGATCTGCTGCCGTTTGTGCTGGAGCGAGCTCAGACTACAGGCTTGCAGATAGATCACTTCGGTGGCTCCATCGCTGCGTTCAGCCACCACTACCTGCCGCGCATGCACCGCCTGGGCTACGTGGCGCCGAACGTGGGTGACATCGCGGCCAAGGCTTTCCCCGGCGGCTATGTGATGGACTCCATGCCAGGCTTCTACGATTCCGTCGTGGTCCTGGACTACAAGGGCCTGTACCCCTCCATCATCCGGACCTTCCTGGTGGACCCGGTAGGCTTGGCCGAGGGAGAGAGCACCAACATCAAGACCGGGTTGGTACAAGGTCCACAAGGCACGCTGTTCTCGCGTGAGACGCACTGCCTGCCAGACATCGTGACCACCCTCTCGACTGCCCGGGACGAAGCCAAGCGGTTGCGCAACCAGCCGCTGTCGCAGGCCCTGAAGCTGCTCATGAACTCCTTCGCCGGAGTGCTGGGCGCGTCCGAGTGCCGCTTCTTCAACCCGAAGCTGGTGTCGGCCGTGACCCTGCGCGGCCACGAGGTGATGAAGCTCACCCGCGCATTTGTGGAGGAGCGCGGATACCAAGTCATCTACGGAGACACCGACTCCATCTTCATCTGGCTCAAGCGCACCTATGCCAACTCGCAGGCGCACGCCATTGCGGCCGGCCTAGTGCAGGAGATCAACGCCTGGTGGACCCGCAAGCTGCGCGAGGAGCACCAGCTGGACAACTTCTTGGAAATCGAGTTCGACACCCACTACGCCAAGTTCTTCATGCCCACCGTCCGTGGCTCGGATGTCGGCAGCAAGAAGCGCTATGCAGGCCTGAGTGTCAATGAAGAGGGACGGGAGGAGATGGTCTATCGCGGGCTGGAGATGGCCCGCAGCGACTGGACCCCGTTGGCACGCCAGTTCCAGGAGGGCTTGCTGTCACGCATCTTTCACGGCGAGCCCTATCGGGACTTCGTGGCCCACTATGCGCGGTCGATGCTGGAAGGCCAGATGGATGCGCTGCTCGTCTACCGCAAACGCCTGCGCCACCGGCTCGATGCCTACGAGGTCAATGTTCCGCCCCAGGTGCGCGCGGCACGCATCGCTGACGCACACAACGCGAAGTTGAACCGTCCCCAGCAGTACCAGCGTGGTGGCTGGATCGAGTACGTGATGACGCAAAGCGGTCCCGAACCGCTGGAGGCCCGGCATTCGCGCATTGACTATGAGCACTACCTCGTTAAGCAACTCCAGCCGATTGCTGATGCGATTCTTCAGCCGTTGGGCGACAGCTTTTTGGCGTTGACGAGTTCGCAGAAGGTGCTTTTTTAGGTGGTCTCGACCGGGGCAACTCTGTGTAGTGCCCACTGCGTCATTTTCACTCCGATACGAATGAGACGTGACACGCCGGGTTGCATGTACTCGCCTCAGGAGCGCTCATCGATGTGTACCGTTAAACCCGCTTGATCAGGAAGGATGTGGTCGGCCAAGACATGGCGGTTCGGATAGTCCCCGCCATTTTGCGGACGAAACGGGATCGGTGCGTCGTCGAAGAGGCACTCCACACGGGAGCGCCATTGAGCGACGGTTTCGGTCATGCGCGCTGTATTCATCCGAACACTGTCATACACGGCAAAGCTTGGTAGTACCTGCATGCCCGGAAAGAACAAGGTGCCGTGGGTTATTGGGAAAAGCAATTGCTCCAAGGGCCCGTTGATGCCTCGCGGCGAGTAATCATCCTCAGGACCACCGACGGACACCGCAAGCAACGCACGCTTGCCGGCAAACCCTCCTTCGCCATATCGATGCGTGTTTCCTGCTCCCCGGTATCCGTAGGCTAGGCCATAGGCCCATACACGCTCGATCCATCCTTTCATGATGGCCGGCATGCTGAACCACCAAAGCGGAAACACCATGATCACCGCGTCGGATTTGAGCATCTTGCGCTGTTCTTCTTCTACATCTGCGGTCTGAGTCCCGGTAGAGAAAGCGTGGCGGGACTCTTCTACGAAGGAAAGGCGAGTTCGGTTTAAGCGATTGGGGAAGTCCTCGGCATCGAAAATCGCCTTCCAACCCATGGCGTACAGGTCAGATTCAAAGATCTCGTGGCCTAAGTGGCTCAAAGTTTTAGACGCGGAGTCGGCCAGTTGGCTTGTGACTGAAGTTCGCTCCGGATGGGCATGGACGATCAGAACGGTCTTCTTGGTGGTAGGTGGCATTGCAGGTGCTTTTCAAAGTCATTGAGTCGCTGACTGTTTTGGAGTTTGTGTTCAAACAAGGCATCTGTGAAATCAAATCACTTTGGAACTACTATCCATCCGATGGATACCAAGAAACGCTTAGACCTCAATCTTCTTGTCACGCTGGAAACCTTACTGGTAGAGCGAAACGTGACGCACGCAGCAGAGCGCCTTGGACTTAGCCAGCCCGCAGTCAGCACTCAGCTAGGCCGACTGAGACAAGTGTTCGATGATCCTCTGCTGATTCCCGCCCAACGAGGGATGATCCCAACAAAAAAAGCATTGGAGCTGCTATCCCCACTGCGCCAAGCTCTCGATCAAGTTCGAGCCACATTGGATGAACATCGGCACTTTGATCCGAGCACCGCGAGGCTCACAGTGGCGATAGCCTGTACCGACTACATACAAGCGACGGTTCTTCAATCCTTGGTCGTTGGCCTGCGAAACAACGCGCCCCACGTACGTTTAGCGATACGGAATCTCGATACTTCTCAATTGGACGCACAAATGGCGAATGGTGATGTGGATCTGGCGCTGATGACGCCGGAACATGGGCCGCAGAGCCTTCGCAGCCGTCATCTGTTCGATGAGCGCTACGTCATCATTGGGAGGAGCCGCCATCCACGACTACGACGAGGTATCTCTGTGGAGCAGTTTTCCAAGCTTGATCAAGTCATCGTTTCCCTTCGCGGAGGCGAGTTCGCCACTCCCGTTGACGACGGTCTTACAGCTCTGGGATACAAGCGCAATGTGGTGCTGTCGGCAGCATCTTTTCTAGCGGTGCCGGAGATCGTTGCCGAGTCTGATTTCGTGGCATTGGTGCCAGAGCGCTTGGTACGACATCGCCGCACATCTCTGAAAGTGGTCGAATGCCCTTTTCCCGTCGCTGGATTTCCCATCAGCATGCTGTGGCATGAGCGTAACCACGGACACAGTGGACAACGGTGGATACGAGAGGTGGTCGTCAAGCTTGCAAGCACGCTCTAGCAGGTCGGAGTCGCCGTCAAATTTCAACAATCTGCTAGTCCTATGGCTGATCTGCCCGATGCCTGCAACATGATCATCCGGATTTATTCTTACTGGCTGTGCGCAGCGGCTTCTGCATGCTGACAGAGCGTATTGCATCTGCAAAAGCCTGCACGACCCGCGGGGGGCCTTCAGCGCCCCGACGCGTGTAGAGACCCAAAGACGGCAGCCGCACTGCCGGTGTGATGGGTAGACGGACGATGCCGCCCCGCGCAAGCTCGTCCCGTGCCTGTTCAAAACGCACCGCCCCCAGCATGGTTCCATCCAGGCGCAAGACGCTGCCCAGGGTGACAGAGGACAGCACTTCCACAGCAGGTTCCGGCGGCTCCAGACCCGCGTTGAGAAAAGCGGTCATCAACGCCTGTCGAACCAGTGTGTCTTTTGGCGGGGCGACCCACGGGCGCCCATGCACATCGTTCCAGCTCAACCGCCGCTTGCGCGACAGACCATGCTCCTGCGCGCACAGTACGCACAGTTCGTCCTCTACCAGCAACTCCGGCTTCAGAAGCGAGAGTTGCGAACTCGTGAGCAACTCGGGCGTTACAGCGCCGAATACGCAGTCGAGTTCACCATTCAAGAGTCGCTGGATCAATTCGCGGACCCTGCCTTCCTGAACTTGCACATAGGCAGTGGGCAATCGTCTGCGCAGTTCGATGATCGCTTGAGGCACGGTGGCAGTCACAGAAAGAGTGCCCAGCCGCAGCAAGCCCTCTGCACCGTCCCGCAAAGCATCCACCTCGTCTTTGCTGCGCGAAAGCTCGCCGAGTATGACCCGGGCCCGGTAGATCGCAGCGTTTCCTGCTGCGTTGGCCAGCAGTCCGTGGGCCGTGCGTTCGAACAGGCGTGTACCGAAGCCCGCTTCAATCTCGCCCAGCATCTTGCTCAGTGCGGGCTGGCTCAGGTTCAGTCGGCTGGCGGCGGCGCGCATCGAACCGGAATCCGCCAGGGCCACAAGCAGATCCAGGTGCCGCATGCGAAGACGGCGGACCAGATAGTCGGATGGGAAAGACATGGAGCGCCTCCGTAAATGGATACAAGCTGGGTGATCACCAAAAGCGATCATGCAATCAAGATTATCGAATTTTCAGGAATGTCGACCGCGACTATCGTTGCGGCCATGTCCTCATACCAAGAAAACGCTCCAACGCCACCCACTGCCCCCCTGGCCGGCGTGTCCGTCATTGATCTGGGCCAATACATTGCAGGCCCCGGTACCGCAATGGCGCTGGCGGATTTGGGCGCCACAGTGATCAAGGTCGAGCCGATCACGGGTGATCAGGCCCGGCATGTAGGGCGCTATGGCGAAGCCATGGTGCGGGCCTACAACCGGGGGAAGCGCTCCATCGCGCTGGACCTCAAGAGCGAAGCCGGCCGCGAAGTCGCGTGGCGCCTTATTGCCAATTGCGATGTGGTCGTGCAAAACCTGCGCCCCGGCGCGGTGGAGAAGCTGGGGCTAGGGCCTTCGCAGGTGCGCGCTCGGTTTCCCAGAGTCATTTACCTATCGATATCGGGTTTTGGCAGCGGCGGCCCGTCGAGCGGACGCCCTGGCTACGACATTGCGGCACAGGCGGAAAGCGGTCTCATGTCCGTGACGGGCGAAGCGGAACGTTCGCCGCAGAAGGTGGGTGTGCCCATCATTGATGCGGCAGCCGCCGATTTGGGTGCGCAGGCCATCCTGGCGGCCCTGTACGGGCGCGAGCGCAGCGGTGTGGGGGAGACGCTGGAAGTGTCGCTGCTGGAGACGGCCCTCCATCTGCAGGCGGCGACCTGGTGTGAGTACCTGGGCGGCGGTCCCGAACCCACTCGCATCGGGCACGGGCAACCCCACAACGCGCCCGCAGCAGAGATGGTTGCCACGCGTGACGGCCATATCGTTTTGTCCGCCTACGCTGAAGACCACTGGAAGCGATTTTGCCGGGCTGTTGGCCGCGAAGAACTGGTTCACGACCCGCGCTTTTGCAGCAACGACCAGCGAGTGGCCCACCGCACGGAGCTGCGCCGGGTGCTGGATGAATGCCTTTCAAGCTACACCAGCGATGCGGCCGTCGAAATGCTCAGTCAGCAGCAAATTGTTGCCGGGGCAGTGCGGCGCTATCGCGATGTGCTGACCCATCCCGACGTGATCGCCAGTGGAATCATGGTGGACGCAGTATCGGCGGACGGCGCAGGGTATCGGGCGCTCGGGCTGCCATACCGCATGGGCAGTGGTCGCCGACCCGCGCCCGCCGCGGCGCCGGATTGCGGGGCAGACAGCGCCCAACTGCTCGCCGAATGTGGCTACTCGGCGCTGGATATCGCCGCACTGCGTTCAACCGGGGTGGTCGCATGAACATGGCCGCTGATTCTTCCGACGCTGGCTCTCCTGCCTTGGAGGCCGCGCACACAGCGGTGCTGCAGACCTTGCCGCTGTTCGAGATGATGCGCATGCGCGCGGCAACCACGGCCCGGCGCCATCCCGTTCTGGGTTTTGCGAGCGACGACCGGGCTTCATCCATGCGGTGGGTCAACCATTTCACCCACACCCACCGCAGGATCGGGCCCGACGATCGCGAGGTGGTCAGTCCCAACAACGACACGGTCTTCAGCAATGCGTGGCTGGATCTGTCCCGAGGCCCCGTTCTCATCGACACGCCCGACATGGGCGAGCGTTACTGGACGTTGGGCCTGCTCGATGCGTGGACCAACCCGTTTGCCTACGTGGGGCGCCGAACGACCGGAAACAGGCGCCAGCGCACGCTGGTGCATGGCCCTTCTTGGGAAGGCCCGGTGCCCGACGGCGTGGATAACGTGATCTCTGCGACTGGCGAGGACGTCTGGGTGATCGGACGTCTGCTGGTGGACGACCGTCCGGACGATCTGGAACAAGCGGCCGCGCTGCAACGTGGCATCACCACGCACCGGCCGGATGGCGGGGTTGCCGCTTTTCGAGTGGACACGGTGCTCCATGGCGGCGCGGGGGGCGCGGGGGGCGCGCCGGATGCTGCGCTCTACCGCGCCATGATCGACGATGCATTGGCTCGCAACCCGGTGCCAGCGGGAGAGCGTCTGTGTTGGCCGGTGGACGGTGCAACACTGGCGCAAGCGTTGCCGCTGGTATACGAGGAGCTTCGCCAAAAGGCCCAGCCGCATGCATTGGGTGGTGGCTGGGCGCTGCCCGTCGCGGTGCGTACGCATTGGGGTGAAGATGTGGAGATGCGCGCGCGCGTTGCGCGCAACTTCATCGGTGCACTGGGCATTGAAGAGGCCATGTACCCCACTGCCGAGGTGGACGCCAGCGGAGCGCTGCTCGACGGTTCGCACGCCTATGAACTGAAGTTCGAGCCAGACGCCGTGCCTGAGGTGGACGCCTTCTGGTCACTCACGCTGTACCGGCGAAGCGACTGCCTGCTCGTGGCCAACCCGGCGAACCGCTACTCGGTTGGTGATCGCCTGCCGGGCCTGCAGTGGGGTGCGGACGGCAGCCTTTCCATTCGCATTCAGTCCGAGGATCCGGGCACCGCGCACAACTGGCTGCCCGCTCCGCCCGGCGAGGCCTTCTTCGTGGTCCTTCGGCTCTACCAGCCCAGACGAAGGCACCTTGAGTTCCGATTTCCATATCCCCCTTTGCGCCGTCTGTAGCGGGCGCCCTTCGATACAAACACAACAGGAGACAGACATGAGCTTGCACCCTTGGCCTTTGAACAGCCTTCCGCCGACGCGGCCCCAACGCCGCACCGTACTCGCCACACTTGCTGCGGGCTTGGCGTCCGGTACCGGCCTGCTCGCGCATGCGCAGGGGGACTGGCCCACGCGGCCGGTCAAACTGATTTCGCCCTACGCGGCGGGCGGCGCCAGTGACCTCTCGGCCCGGGTTCTGGGTGAGTACCTTGGCAAGGTGCTGGGCCAGCAATTCGTGGTCGAGAACAAGCCAGGGGCAGGTACCCGCGTGGGTACAGAGTTCGTTGCGCGCGCACCCGCCGACGGCTATACCGTGCTTTATGTGGCCGCGCCCTATGCTACGGCCGAGGCGCTCTATGGACAAGGCCTGAGCTACCAGCGCGACCAGCTGCGCCCCATCGCCATGGCCATGCATGCGCCGCTGTTCCTGATCGTCAATGCGCAAACCCCCATCAAGACCGTCCGCGATCTTGTGGCGTTCTCCAAGACACGCCCGGGCGGCATCAACATTGGTACGCCCGGTGCGGGTTCTCAGCCCCATCTCGCTGGCGAACTGCTCTTGCGCGAAGCCGGCATGGAAGGGATCAGCGTGCACATGCGCGGAGACGCCATCGCCTATTCGGAGTTGCTGGGCGGGCGGGTCGATGCGACCCTGACGGCAATCAGTTCGGCCTTGCCCCACATTGCAGCCGGCAAGCTGAGAGTGCTTGGCGTGGCCTCGGAAAAACGCAGCGCGCTGTATCCATCAGCACCCACGATCCGCGAACAGGGCTTTCCGAGCGTGGTCGCCTCCGGGTGGTATGGATTCATGGTGCCAGCCAGCACGCCAGGGCCTGTGGTGGCGAAGCTGCAAGCCGCTGTCTTGCGGGCACTCGACGACTCTGCCGTCAAGCAGAAGCTGCTCGACATGGGCCTGGAGGCCAGCGGCGCGCCCGCTGCCGAATTCGCGACCTACATCGACGAGCAGACAAGCAAGTGGACTGGCGTGATTCGCAACGCCAACATCAAGATCGAATGAGCGCACCATGAAATCCACCTTGACTTGCTGGGCTCTCGCCTTCAGCGCGCTGTTGATGCTCAACGCCTGCTCCCACACGCCCGCCGGCACGGCGGGGCTGCAACGGCCAACGGCATATGGCCCGGTGGTCGGCGCGCAAGATGCGGCGGTCAGTGGCGTAAACGCCTGGAAAGGCGTTCCCTATGCGGCCGCCCCGGTGGGGCAGCGCCGCTGGCAGGCGCCAGAGGACCCACCCGCATGGACGCAGCCACGTGCAGCGACGTCGTTTGCGAACGCATGCGTGCAGACCGGTCGTTTGTACGGGCCGGGCCTGAACAATCGGCACGATGACACCATCGGCAGCACGCTGGGCCAGACCCTGGGGTCCGAGGACTGTCTCTACCTCAACATCTGGGCGCCCACCGACTCTGCATCGCCCCCCCGGCCCGTGATCGTCTGGGTGCACGGCGGCAGCAACATCACCGGCTACACCGCCGACCCGGTGTACGACGGCGCCACGCTGGCCCGTGCCACCGGCTCCGTGGTGGTCTCGGTCGCCTACCGGCTGGGCGTCTTCGGGTTTCTGGAGCTCGCAGCGCTGAAAACGGGCGACGCGGCGACCGACTCTGGCAACTTCGCGCTGCTCGACATCGTGAAGTCGCTGGAGTTCGTCCAACGCAACATCGGTGCGTTCGGCGGCGACCCTGGCAAAGTGACTTTGATGGGGGAGTCTGCCGGAGCGGTCAATGTGTACGCGTTGCTCACCTCACCCAGGGTCTTCTCCAGGCCTGCGCCCCTGTTTCACCGGCTGGTGGCGCTGAGCGGCGGCATTTCATCGGCTGCCACACTGCCGCCAGGCTCTTTCGCGACCATCTTGCCCCGCAGTGTTTGGGCAACGCGTGGCAACGCCTTGCTGGCCCAATCCCTGGTGGCCGACGGCACGGCAGCAGACCGGCCTGCCGCAGAGGCGCACATCGCTTCGCACACGCCCCAGCAAATGGCCGCTTACCTGCGCGGCCTTTCGGCGGATGCCATCCTGACCACCGTGCGCACGCGGCTTGCACCGCTGGGCTTGGCTGCTGCCAACCCGATCCCCGATGGCCACGTCGTGCCCGCAGACCCCATCGCCGCCATCCGCGCCGGCAGATACGCCAAAGTGCCGGTGTTGGCGGGAAACACCCGCGACGAAAGCAAGCTGTTTCCGGCACTGCTGGCGACGCGGCCCGCTTTTGGCGGCACGAGCGGGCGCCTGCTCGATGACGCCGCAGTGTTCAAGCTAGCGTACGGCTACCGGCCCGACGCCCCACCCGCCAGCAGAATCGAGGACTGGGTGCCTGCGCAATACCTGCCGGTCGATGCGCCGACAACGGGGCTGAACGCGCGCATCGCAGAGCTGGACCGCGTCTGGTTCTTCGCATTTCGAGACGACGTGCTCAATGCGCTCAAGTCTCGCCAGCGCGATGTTTGGCACTACCGTTTCGACTGGGATGAGCTCCCGCCGCCTTTTGACAAGGTCTATGGCGCGGCGCACAGTTTTGACTTGCCGTTCATCTTCGGCAATTTTGGGCCTTCGCTCTACGCGAACATTTCCTTCAGTCAGGCGAACAGTGCGGGTCGGCTCGACCTGTCGGCAAAGATGATGCAAAGCATCGGTCGCTTTGCGCGCGACGGCGATCCCAACAATGCGAGCCTGGGGATCGGTTGGCCTACCTGGCCCAGTTCGCTGGTCTTCGATTCGAGCCTCGACCGAGCACGCCTGGGGGTGGAATGAACTTGGAAGTGTGTAGCTAGCGGGGACAGCTACGGGCCAACGCTGGCTACGCTGGCAATTTCCTTCTACCCTTTCTTGTTGGTCTCAGCAGTTCATCGCCAATGGGTAGATGGGTAGCCTGCTGCTTTCAGCCTAAACCCGTTTCTGGTCGGTGAGAGGCAGCTCGGCAGCGTCATCCGTCGGTCGCCTGAACAATTGGAAGCCATCAATCGCTGCACTCCAGTCACTCACAGCAGCAAGCTGAAGCACTGCAACGAGTGGCCGACAAATCAGCTGACGGTCTTCGGCAATGTTCGGCAGCGCCAAACGCCGCCGCCAAAAAACACCAAGGCGGCAATAGGTACGAAGTACGCATCCAGTGCGCCGCGCTCTTCAAACTACAAAAAAGATAGCTTCCAGCGCTTATCCCATAAGCGCTAGAGGCCAAAAACGCTTCAAATCCTTGCACTCCGCCCGCCGTGGGGCGCCATGGGACAATGCCGCCCCATGACCCCCCAGCAGTACGTACAACAAAAGGCCGTGGCCTCGGGCAGCAGCTTTTATTACGCGTTTCTCTTTTTGCCAGCGCCGCGCCGCGCCGCCATCACCGCGTTCTATGCGTTCTGCCGCGAGGTGGACGATGTGGTGGACGAAGTCACTGACCCCGGCGTGGCCCGCACCAAGCTGGCCTGGTGGCAGGCCGAAGTGGCCAAGGCCTATGCAGGCCAGCCCACCCACCCTGTGATGCAGGCGCTGATGCCGCACACGGCCGATTACGGCATCGAGCAGCGCCACCTGCAGGCCGTCATCGACGGCTGTCAGATGGACCTGGAGCAGACGCGCTACCTCGACTTTGCGGGGCTCAAAGGCTATTGCCACTTGGTGGCGGGCATCGTGGGCGAAGTCACGGCCCGCATCTTTGGCCAGACCGACGAACGCACCACGCAGTATGCGCACACGCTGGGCCTGGCGTTCCAGCTCACCAACATCATCCGCGACGTGGGCGAGGATGCCATGATGGGGCGCATCTACCTGCCCGTGAGCGAGCTGCAGCAGTTTGACGTGAAGGCGCACGAGATCTTGAAGCGCACGTATTCCGACCGCTTCACCGCGTTGATGCGCTTTCAGGCCGAACGTGCGCACCGCCTGTACGACGAAGCCCTGGCTTTGCTGCCCGATGCCGACCGCCGCGCCCAAAAGCCCGGCCTGATGATGGCCAGCATCTACCGCACGCTGCTGCGCGAGATCGAGCGCGACAACTTCCAGGTGCTGCACCAGCGCATCAAGCTCACGCCGCTGCGCAAGTTCTGGCTGGCGTGGAAGGTGCAGGCGCTCGGGCGCATGTGACATGCAAGGCTCTTCACCGCCCATATCCCACGCTCCCATCTCACACCCAACCCTATGAACGCCATGGCCCGCCCCGCCCTTGCTTCATCCATCCATCGCCTCACTGCAGCGGCCGTGCTGACGCTGGCGGCGCTGGGTTGCGCATCGCTGCCCCTGCCCGCGCACGCCTTCTGGGGCCTGCTCGGCAAGGCTGCCAGCGGTGCAGGCAAGGCGGCAGGCGGTGCCGCTGGCAAGACCGCTGGTGCAGCGGGGGCAGCCGGAGCCGCAGGGGCAGCCGGCGAAGCCGCCACAGCAGCGGGTGTTGCCGGCAAGTCGGCCGCCACGCTGGCCGATGATGCAGCCCGCGCTGGCGGCAAGGCAGCGGGTACGGCCGACACCGCCGGTGGTGCGGCCCACGGTTTCAGCGCCGTCAACGCGGCCCTGCCACCCGAGGTTGCCGTGTACCTGGCCAAGCCCGCCACCAGCCTGACGGGCACCGACACCGCCGCCATGATGGGCCTGTATGACCGCATGGTCGCGCAGGCCGGCAAGACAGGCGACTTCAGCGTCATCGAACACATGCCCCAGGTGCATGGCGCCAAAACGCTGCCGCAGGCGGCCCCCGCCGTGCCAGCCACAGCACCTGCCAAAGCCGGCGGCACGGCCCCGGCCGCACCTGCTGGCACCACCGCAACGCCCTCCGCCTCCGCCGCTGCAGAAATCAGCCTGGCCGGATTGCGCCTGCTCGCCCATGCCGCCTCGGCAGGCCACCGCCCGGCGCAGAACGAGCTGCGCGCACGGTGCGCCGACCCAGCCGTGCCGCGCACGGCCCCCCGCGATGTGCAGGCGCAGTGCAAGGCTGCGCTGGCGGCACGGCCCGCGCCGGCATCGCCGCTGCGCTCTCCCGCTTCATGAGAGTTGCCGTCATCGGCGCGGGCTGGGCTGGCATGGCCGCGGCCATCGCCCACATGCAGGCGGGCCGCCAAGTCACTGTGTTTGAAGCGGCCCGCGCTGTAGGCGGCCGCGCGCGCGCTGTGCCAGCCACGCTTCCAGACGGCAAGCCCGTGGTGCTGGACAACGGCCAGCACATCCTCATCGGCGCGTACGCCGAAAGCCTGCGCTTGATGCGGATGGTGGGTGTGGACCGCGACACCGCGCTGCTTCGCCTGCCGCTCACGTTGCAGTTTCCAGATGGGCAAGGCCTGCAACTGCCGGACCTGGCGCCGCCCTGGGATGCACTGCTGGGCATCGTGCGGGCGCGGGGGTGGGGCTGGGCCGACAAGCTCGCTTTGCTGCGCACCGCCACGGCGTGGCAACTGCGCGGATTCCGCTGCGCGCCGCACACCTCAGTGGCCCAGCTGTGCGCACCGCTCACGCCAAGGCTGATGGCGGAGTTCATCGACCCGCTGTGTGTCTCGGCCCTCAACACCCCGGCGCACGAGGCCAGCGGCCAGGTCTTCCTGCGCGTGCTGCAAGACAGCCTGTTCAGCGGCCGGGGAGGCTCCAACCTGCTGCTGCCGCGTGCGGACCTGGGCAGCTTGTTCCCGCAAGCCGCTGCCCGCTGGCTGGAACAACACCAAGGGCGCGTCATCACCGGCCACCGCGTTTTGCGCATCGAACCGCTGCCCGGTGCACGCTGGCAGGTGGTGGGTGCCGGCACCACAGCGGATCGCGCAGACCCGTCGCCCGATGCCGTGTTCGAGCACATCACGCTGGCGTGCCCATCGTGGGAGGCCGCCCGCCTTGTGAGCGCCCTTGCCCAGAGCGCGGGCCTGGCTGCGGCGGCGGCGCATTGGAGCGCCCAGGCCCAGGCGCTGCGCTTTGAGGCCATCACCACCGTTTACGCCCATGCCGCAGGCGCCCGCCTGCCGCAGCCCATGCTGGCGCTGCGCAACACGCCCGACCACCCGGCGCAGTTCGTGTTCGACCGGGGCCAGCTCGACGGGCACCACGGCCTGCTGGCCTTTGTGGTCAGCGCCAGTGACGGCGACCGCCAGCAAGTCGAGCAACGTGTGTTGCAGCAGGCCGGGGCGCAACTCACCCTGCCGCCCCTGCAACCCGTGTTGACCGTGGTGGAAAAACGCGCCACTTTTGCCTGCACACCGGGCCTGCAGCGCCCGCCGCAACACGTGGTGCCGGGCCTGCGCAGTTTGACGGCTTGCGGCGACTACGTGGAAGGCCCCTACCCCGCCACGCTGGAAGGCGCTGTGCTGAGCGGCACCGCGGCGGCCGCGCTCGCCTGACACGCGTCCGGCACCGTGTGCCGCTGGGCGGCCTCACAGCCCCGGGAAAACCCCAGGCCGACTGACAGCATTCCGAAAGCACGCGCCAGCGACCATGGCGGCGTTTTCATCACAACGCACCCAACGGCCGGGTTTTCGGCCACGGAGACACCCGCATGCTGCAAGACAACACTCAGCCCCCCTCTTTCTCGTTCACGCGCCGCCAATGGCTGGGCGCCAGCGGCGCGCTCGCCCTGGGCGGCCTGCTGCCCGGTGGCGCATCGGCACAAGGCACGTGGCCCAACAAATCCATCCGCTTCGTAGTGCCCTTTGCACCAGGCGGTAGCTCGGAGATCGTGGCGCGCTCCACAGCGGCAGAGCTCAGTAAAACCCTGGGCCAGAGCGTTTTCGTGGACAACAAGCCCGGCGCCGCCGGCAACATTGCCATGCAGGAAGTGGCCCGCGCCGACGACCAACACACGCTGATCCTGGGCCACATCGGCACCCTGGCCGTGAACCCCTACATCTTCGACAAGCTGCCCTACGATGCGAACAAGGACTTCAAGCCCGTGAGCCTGCTGGCCAAAGTGCCCAGCCTGTATGTGGTGCACCCCGATGTGCCCGCCAAGAACCTCAAGGAATTCATCGCCTACGCCAAGAAGAACCCGGCCAAGCTCAGCTACGGCTCGGCGGGCAACGGCAGCGCGGGCCACCTGGCGTTCGAATACCTCAAGATGACGGCCGAAGTGTTCATGCTGCACGTGCCCTACCGCGGCACCGGGCCGATGATGACCGACCTGCTCTCGGGCCGCCTCGACGCCGCCGCCGTGGGCGCCGCCGCCATGCTGCCCTTCATCAAGTCTGGCAAGGTGCGCTGCATTGCCACCGGCTCGGCCCAGCGCCTGCCGCAATTGCCCGATGTGCCCACGGTGGCTGAGCAAGGCTTTCCGGGGTTCGAGATGACCCAGTGGTACGGCATGCTGGCACCGGCCAGCATCTCGCAAGAGCACCTGGACAAGCTGGCCGCCGAAACCCTGAAGGCCGTCAAAGCGCCCGACTCGCTCAAGCGCCTGCAGGGCGATGCGGCAGAGGCCATTGGCAGCACGCCTGCGCAGTTCGCGCAGTTCATCGCCTCCGAGCAGGGGCGCTGGCAGAAGGTGCTCAAACGCGCTCAGGTCAAGCCGGACTAGAGAGCAGACCCCTCCATTCCACGGTGGCGCTTTCGGGGCGCGCCAGTCACGCGGGCCTCGGCGACGGCACTGCTCAACGGCATTAGCATCCCACCCATGCGCATCCTTCTTGCCGAAGACGACCACGCCCTGGGCACCTGGCTCAGCCGCGCGCTGGAGCATGCGGGCATCCAGGTGGAATGGGTGAACGATGGGCGTCTGGCCGACCGGGCGCTGCAGCAGCACGGCAACTACGACGCGCTGGTGCTGGACCTGGGCCTGCCAGGCCTGGACGGCCAGGCCGTTCTGCAGCGCCTGCGCGACCGCGACCAGCGCCTGCCCGCGCTGATCCTCACCGCGCGCGATTCGCTGGACGAGCGCGTGCGCTCGCTCAACGCCGGCGCCGATGACTTTCTGGCCAAGCCGTTCGAACTGGCCGAGCTGGAAGCGCGGCTGCACGCCCTGGTGCGCCGTGCGCGCGGCAACGAGCACCCGCGCCTTTCTTGTGGCGCGCTGGTGTACGACAACGCACGCAAACAGTTCACGCTGGGCGGCGAGCCCCTGGCTTTGTCGCCACGCGAGCATGCGGTGCTGCGTGTGCTGGTGCAACGCAGCGGCGAGCCGTTTTCCAAGCAGCAGATTCTGGACCGCGTGTTTTCGGACGACGACGACGTGCACCCCGAAGCCGTGGAGGTGTTCGTGCACCGCCTGCGCAAGCGGCTGGATGGCAGTGGCGTGCGCATCACCACCCTGCGCGGGCTGGGGTATGCGCTGGAGGCCGAGTGACGCACCCCAGCGAGCCGCTGCGCGTCTTCGCTCTTGAAACGGCACCACTCCCATGGCCCTGATCCAACGCCTGCGCCGCGCCAGCCTGTGGCGGCTGCTCGCCTGCTTGCTGTTGCCGCTGCTGGCCGTGGTAACGGGTGTGGAACTGTGGATGACGCGGCACGACGCGCTGGAGGCCGCCAATGCGGCGTACGACCGATCGCTGCTGGGTGCGCTGAAATCCATCGACGCCAATATCTCCACTGCATCGGGCGGGCTCTCGGCCGAGCTGCCATACAGCATGCTCGAATTTTTTGAGCTCACGGCCAGCGGCAATGTGTACTTTCGCGTGGCGTCGTCGGATGGTCTGGTGGAGCTGGGCAATGCCGACCTGCCCATGCCCACCGGAACGCTGCAGCCGGGCGTGCCACGGTTTTACGACGCGACCTACTTCGGCGAATCCGTGCGTGTGGCGGCGTACCAGCGCGCGGTGGACAACGCCCCTGCCGACCCCTCGGCATCGCCTGCGCCAGACGGCGGTGCCAGCGTGCTGGTGCAGGTGGCTGAAAGCACGCGTTCGCGGCAGGAGTTCACGCGCCGCTTTGTGCGCCGTGCGGCGCTGCGCGACGCACTGGTGCTGGCGCTCATGGTGCTGGGCACCGCTGCCACACTGGCGCTGGCGCTGCGCCCGCTGGCACGCGTGGCGCGCGACGTGCAGGCGCGCAGCCCCGACGACATGACGCCCATGGCCGACACCGACCTGCCCGCCGACATCCGCCCGCTGGTGGCCGCCGCCAACCAGCAGATGGCCCGCACGCAAGCCCTGGTGGCGCAGCAGCGGCAGTTTCTGGACGATGCCTCGCACCAGTTGCGCACCCACCTCACGACCTTGCAGATGCAGATCGACTACGCCCGCCGTGAGGCCGATGCCGACCAGGTGCAGCACACGCTGGCCGCCATCGGCGGAGAGATCGCCCGCGCCACCCGCAGCACCCAGCAACTGCTGGCCCTGGGCCGCACTGACACCGCTGCGGTAGAGCTGGCGCCCTTTGACTTGGCCGCGCTGCTGCGCACCGTGGCGCTGGAGCTGCTGCCGCGTGCCCGCGCGCGGCAGATCGACTTTGGCATTCACACCCCCACACCCGAGTTCATGGCCGTGGGCGACAGCGGCCTGCTGCGCGAGGCACTGACCAATCTGGCGGCCAACGCGGTGGCCTACACGCCCGAGGGCGGCACAGTCACCGTCTCCGCAGCGGGCGACAGCCTGGGCTGGAGCATCAGCGTGGAAGACAACGGCCCCGGCCTGCCCGCGCACGAGCGGGATGCGCTCGGCCAGCGCTACCGGCGCGGCTCGCAGGCGGCTGCCAGCGGTTCAGGCCTGGGCCTGGCCATTGCCCGCTCCATCGCCGAACGGCACCGGGGCAGCCTGCGGCTGGAAGAGCGGGTGGGCGGCAATGGCCTGCTCGCCATTCTGTGGTGGCCACGGGCGTGACAGCGCCAGTTGCCGCCTGCCCACTCACTCACTGCACAAGCGCGTTCAGCCATCCTGCTTTTCCCCACTCACTGCACGCCGCACTCTGCGCCAGAATCCAGAACCCTGCACACATCCCGCCATGCCGCCGCTCCCACCGCCTTCGCACGCCCTGCCCCGCCGCCACGCCATCCAGGTGCTGGCTGCGCTGGCCGCGGCATCGGCCGCAGCGCGTGGACCTGCGGCGTGGGCAGCAGCCGATGCGTCGCTGGAGCCTGCCGAATGCATTGCCCCGTCACGCCCTGGCGGCGGGTTTGATCTGACCTGTGGCCTGGCCACGCAGGCGGTGCAGGCCGTGCGGCCCACACGCCCTCCGCTGCACACGCGCTACCTGCCCGGCGGCATTGGCGCCATGGCGTTTGACCAGATCGCCACCGGGCGGCTGGGCGGGCCGGGCACGCTGGTGGCGTTTTCCAGCGGCTCGCTGCTCAACATCGCCCAGGGTCGCTTCGGCCCCCACCCCGTCAGCGCCGTGCGCTGGCTGGCCACGCTCGGCACCGACTATGGCGTGGTGGCCGTGCACCGCGACTCGCCCCACCAGCGCCTGCAGGACGTGGTGGCCGCACTGCGCAAGGACTCGGCCCGCGTGGTTTTCGGCGCGGGCGGCACCTTGGGCAGCCAGGACTGGATGAAAGCCGCCCTGCTGACGCGCGCGGCGGGGCAGGACCCCAAGCGCATGCGCTTCGTGTCGTTCGAAGGCGGCGGCGAGGCACTGAAGGCGCTGCGCGGCGGTCACGTTGACCTGTTCACGGGTGACGCCGCCGAGGCGCAGCAGGCCGTGGACAAAGGCGCGCCCTTGCGCTTTCTGGCCGTGCTGGCGCAGGCCCGCCTGCCCGGGGCGCTCGCCCATCTGCCCACGGCAAGCGAGCAAGGTGTGGACTTGGTGTGGCCCACGGTCCGGGGCCTGTACATGGCCGCCAGCGCACCCGATGCCGCCGTGCGCGCATGGGCCACGGCGCTGGCCGAAGCCCTGGCCGCGCCCGGCTATGCGGCGCTGTGCAGCCAATACGGCCTGTACCCGTTTGCACGCACCGGGGCGGCGCTGGAAGACTTTGTGCAGCGCAGCCTGGCCGACTACCGCCAGTTGGCGCAGGAGCTGGGCCTGCGGTCCTGGCCACGCTGAGCGCCACCGCGCTCTCGCCTCGCCAGCTTCGTGCAACGCGATGCCGGCGGCAGGGTGGCATCAAGCGCCTGGCCTTAAATCAAAAATGATAGCTATCAGCGCCTGATGGATAAGCGCCAGAGGCCAATTTGGCATCAATCCGACGCGGATTGACCCACATCAAGCCGCCAAGCCCTCAGCTACCTAGACTGAAAGCACTCCCCACCCTGCGCAGACAGACGGTGGTGGCCCATGGCCTCCCAACGGTCGGCCAAAGCCGCAGCACGCACCGCCGGTTCGCCTGCGCATTCGCTGCGGCAGCAGAGTCTCCCGGGGGTCTTGCGGCCCTCGCTTCACCACCATCCGCCATGAGCTCAACACCGCCACAGCCTTCCACCACCCCACAACCCATTGCCTGGCACAGCCTCAGCACACAGGAGGTTTTGCAGCGCTTGCACACCCACAGCGAGCAAGGCCTTGCCCACGCCGAGGCGGCCCACCGCCTGGCACAGCACGGCCCCAATCAACTGCCGCAGCAGCGCGGCCGCCCGGCCTGGCTGCGCCTGTTGCAGCAGTTCCACAACGTGCTCATCTACGTGATGCTGGCCTCGGCCGTGGTGACGGCCGCGCTGGGCCACTGGCTGGACACCGGCGTGCTGCTGGGTGCCGTGGTCATCAATGCGGTCATCGGCTTTCTGCAGGAGGGCAAGGCCGAATCGGCGCTGAATGCCATTCGGCGCATGCTGTCGCTGCAGGCCTCCGTGCTGCGCGGCGGCGAGCGGCACATGGTGGCAGCCGAAGCGTTGGTGCCCGGCGACATCGTGCTGCTGGCCTCGGGCGACAAAGTGCCCGCCGACCTGCGCGTCGTCAATGCCCGCAACTTGCGCGCGGAGGAGGCGGTGCTGACCGGGGAATCCGTGCCCAGCAACAAGACCACCGAGGCCGTGGATGCAGACCGACCGCTGGGCGACCGGCGCGGCATGCTGTATTCAGGCACGCTGGTGGCGTCAGGCACCGCCACGGGCGTGGTGGTGGCCACGGGCGCCGGCACCGAGCTGGGGCGCATCAGCGCCCTGCTGGCCACGGTAGAGACCAACACCACGCCGCTGCTGCGGCAGATCGCGCAGTTCAGCCGCTGGCTGGCGCTGGTCATCGGGGTGTTTGTGCTGGCCACATTTGCCATCGGTGTGGGATGGCGCGGGCAGGCGCCGGCAGAGATGTTCATGATGGCCGTGGCACTGGCCGCATCCGCCATCCCCGAAGGCCTGCCCGCCATCATGACGATCACGTTGGCATTGGGTGTGCGGCGCATGGCCCGGCACAACGCCATCATCCGCCAGCTGCCCGCTGTGGAAACGCTGGGGTCCGTCACCGTCATCTGCTCCGACAAAACCGGCACGCTGACCTGCAACGCCATGACCGTGCAGCGCGTGGCCACGGCCGACCGCGTGTACGAAGTCAGTGGCACGGGCTATGCGCCCGAGGGCGGCTTTCACCTGGGCGGGCAGAGCGTAACCATGGCAGAGCACCCGGCACTAATGCCCATTGCCCGCGCGGCATTGCTGTGCAACGACGCAGCGCTGGCCCATGGCGATGGCGGCTGGACGCTGGCGGGCGACCCCACCGAAGGCGCCTTGCTCACGCTGGCGCTTAAGGCCGGGCTGGACGCAGGCACCGAGAAGGCAGCCTTCCCGCGCACCGATGCCATTCCGTTCGAATCGGAACACCGCTTCATGGCCACCTTGCACCACGACCATGCAGGCCACGCCATGGTGTTCGTCAAAGGCGCGCCCGAACGTGTGCTGGAGATGTGCGCCACGCAGCGCACCGCCGACGGCCACGACGCGCCGCCGGACCACGACCACTGGCGCCGCACCGCCAACGACTGCGCCGCCCGCGCGCTGCGCGTGCTGGCCATCGCCACCAAGGCCGTGCCCGCGCATCAGCAGACCCTGGATTTTTCAGACACCGAGGGCGGCTACACCCTCTTGGCCCTGCTGGGCAGCATGGACCCGCCACGCCCCGAGGCCATGGCCGCAGTGGCTGAATGCCACGCGGCGGGCATCCGCGTGAAGATGATCACCGGCGATCACGGCGAAACCGCCCGCGCGATTGGTGCCCAGTTGGGCATCGGCATTGGCAAACCCGCGCTCACCGGCGCAGAGATCGAGCTGCTGGACGACACCGCCCTGCAGCAAGTGGTGAGCGACGTGGACGTGTTCGCCCGCGCCAGCCCCGAACACAAGCTGCGCCTGGTGCAGGCCCTGCAGGCGCGCGGCGAGGTGGTGGCCATGACGGGCGACGGCGTGAACGACGCGCCCGCCCTCAAGCGCGCCGACGTGGGCGTGGCCATGGGCCACAACGGCACCGAGGCCGCCAAAGACGCTGCCGCCATGGTGCTGGCCGACGACAACTTCGCCACCCTGGGCCATGCGGTGCGCGAAGGCCGGGGCATTTATGACAACGTGCGCAAGTTCATCTTGTTCATGCTGCCCACCAACGGCGGTGAGGCGCTGGTGGTGTTCTGCGCCATTGCCTTCGGCCTCGCTCTGCCGCTCACCGCCGTGCAGGTGCTGTGGATCAACCTCGTGACCTCCAGCACGCTGGGCCTGGCCCTCGCCTTCGAGCCAGCCGAAGACGGCGTGATGCGCCGCCCCCCGCGGGACCCGCGCGAATCACTGCTCACGGGCCTGTTCGTATGGCGCCTGGCGATGGTGTCGGTGCTCATGGCCTGCGCCACGCTGGGCCTGTTCCTGTGGGAGCTGCACCAGGGTTCAGCCCTCGACACCGCCCGCACCATGGCGGTGAGCACCGTGGTGGTCGTGGAGATGTTCTACCTCTACAACAGCCGCCACATCCTGCACAGCGTGCTCACGCGCGAGGGCCTGCTGGGCAACCTGAAGGTGCCCGCCGCCATCGCGCTGTGCGCAGCGATGCAATGGGCCTTTGTGCATGTGGGCTGGCTGCAGCAGGTGTTTGGCTCCACAGACCTGACGCTGGCGGAGTGGGGGCGCGTGCTGCTGGCCGGGGCGGCCGTGTTTGGCGTTGCGGAGGCGGAGAAGTGGGTGCAGCGGCGGGTGCGAGGCACCTGAGCAGTGCTCTAAAAAAGCGCCGACGATCCGATAGATTCGCTGGCGCCCTGCATGGTGCGTGCCCCGCAGGGGTTGAACGTTTCGCAACCACTTGGAACACAACAAACCGCACAAGCAGTCAAACCCAGGCAGGTACGATCCGCTCGGCAAAACTCACATCGGCCCTGCGCCACCACACCCGCAGGCACGTGGAGCTGGATTCAGTCATCCACTTTTTTATTTGATTGCAACGATCATGACTACAACCGATTTCGACGCAGGCCAAGAACTCCAAGCCCGCTGCCACTGTGGCACCGTGCGGTTTACCGTCATGCTGCCCGATGGGCTGCGTAGCGCGCGACGCTGCAACTGCTCTTACTGCGGGATGCGCGGCGCGGTGGCCTTGTCCGCCAATCTGAGCGATGTGCATGTGCAGTCCGGCCAAGACCAATTGACGCTCTACCAATTCAATACAGGGCAGGCCAAGCACTATTTCTGCTCGGTGTGCGGCATCTACACCTTTCACTCCCGGCGCTCGGTTCCCACCCAATATGGCGTGAACGCCGCCTGCATCGAAGGGCTGAGCCCTTTCGACTTTGATGAGGTGCCTGTGCTGGAAGGACGGAACCACCCCAAAGACCGTGCCGATGGCAAATCGCTGATTGCGGGGTGGATCCACTACCGGGCCAATACGGAGCTTCCTGGCTGAAGAAGTGCTGCGAGTCGGCTGCAGCGTCCGCCGAGCGTGCGTTCAAATTCGTCGCCGCTAAGTGATGCGGCCGGTTCCTGTCTCCTGTCTTGACGGTAGCAGGCGTGGCAAGCGCCCTACTTCTCCAACCACCACTGGATGATCACCTTGGCCAGGAATCCGATGAATCCCACGCCCAGCCCCAGGAACAATACGAAGGTGCCGAAGCGTCCCGCTTTGGATTCCCATGCCAGCTGGCCGATGATGAACAGCATGTACGCGATGAAGGCGCCCACGCCGTAGGTGAGGAAGAAGCCCGAGATCTGCGCCTCGGTGAACCCGAAGATCACGTTGCCTCCCTGCTGGGGGAGCGAGGCACTGGCGGTGCGCCATCGGTTTCACGCGGCGGCAGGCTGCTGGCATCCACCAGATCACGGTAAGCGTGCCAGCTGGCGTGGCCCAGCATGGGCATCACGGCGATCAGGCCCAGCAGCAGCGAGCCCAGCCCCAGCAGCGTGAAGCCCAGGATGAGGGCCGCCCAGAACGCCATGGGCAGGGGGTTGGCAAGCACCGCCTTCCAGCCCGTCAGCACCGCCTGCAGCAGTGTGGCGCGGCGGTCCAGCAGCATCGGCATGGCGACCACGCTGGAGGCGAAGATGGGCGCCGCCATCAGGCTGCCCAGCGCCAGCCAGATCTCAAACAACCACCCTTCGCGCGCCATGACGACGTGGCGCAGAAAATCCAGCGGCGTGTGGATGGGCACGGGCGCCAGCAGGGTGATGAGGGCGGCAGAAGTCATCACCCAACCCGTGGCGGCCAGCGCCAGCAGCGCGCCGAACTGCAGCATGCACCAGTAGTCGTTTCCCCATTTTTCGACGTGGCTGTTCTGCCAGTTCAGCCAGGTCTTGAGCACCACGCCCAGGTTGGCGGGCTCACCACGCTCCAGTGCCCGGCTCAGCGCATACAGACTGGTGGCCAGCACGGGCGCCACCACCATAAAGCCCGACAGGGCCCCGGCCAGCAGCCAGAAGCGATCGTGCCCCACAGCAAAGATGGCCGAGCCAAACAGCGTGAGCGCCAGCCCATGCGCAAAGCTGACCCAGCCCGCGCGCGCCATGTCGCGCCAGGCCAATGCCAACCAGGTGAGCGGCTGCATGAGCCCAATGGTGCGGACGCCGGGCAATAAAGGGGGTGGGTGACGAGGCATATGGAAACACCACCGAGACTTTTCGGTGGCTGGCAACCAGTGTGGCCGCATCACGCAGCGGCATCAACCGCCACGCGCCCAAGTCTTGACTTAAGGCAAGAAAAAGCCGGGGCAAGACGACCGCTACACCATCAACAGAACAGGCGGCACAGCGCCGTCAGGCTGTCCACCGTGGCATGGGGCGCGCTGTTTTCGTGCGGCCAAGGATGGTTGGGCGTGTTGATCCACACAGCCTGCATGCCGGCGTTGATCGCGCCGTGGGCGTCCAGCGTGGCGTCGTCGCCCACGTGCAGCACCTCGTGTGGCAACACGTTCACAGCTTGCGCGGCGGCGTGGAAGATGCGCGCATCGGGCTTGGCCACACCGAACTCCGACGCGCTGATGCTGTGCTTGAAGTAGTGGCCGATGCCGATGCGGTGCACATCGGCATTGCCGTTAGACACGGCCACCACCGGGTAGCGGGCTGACAGGAATGCGAGCGCATCGTGCGCGTCGGCAAACAGCTCCACACGCTGGCGTTCGGCAAAGAACAAATCGAAAGCCGGCTCGGCCAGCGCAGGCTCATCACCCGCCTGGGTCAGCGCCAGGCGGATGGACTCGCGCCGCAATGCGCTGAGATCACCTTCCAGATCGGGCCGCAGCGTCACCATCTGCATGCGGATGGCGCGCAGCGCTTCGGTGTTGGAAAAAAGCGCTGCGGTAGTCGGCGCGTGGTGCGTCAGCCATTCCAGCAGCACCGCCTCGGCCCGCGTGATGGTGGGCCAGATGGGCCAGAGCGTGTCGTCCAGATCGATGCTGATGGCGCGGATGCGCGAGATATCCAGCAGCGAAGCCGCGGGCGGGGATTCGGACTCAGGGGCTGTGGCAGCGTTGGCGGCTGCAGCCAGCGCGGAAGCAGCGCCTGGCGGTTGCAAAGGGTGGGACATGGTGCGGCGAGAATACTCCACAGCCACTGCGGCGCCAGTCATCCACCCTGTGCTGAACGTACAGGGGCAATGGCGGGCGCGCGTCAACCCGCCGTCACGTCACGCATCAAGCCCGGCGAACGCGCCTTTGCCGGCGCACCCCCAGCCACCCCAGAACGCCTGCCAGTGCTGCAAGCGCCCAAGGGTTGTCTACCGGAATCGCTGCGGCATCACCACCCAGTGCCAGCGCAAAAGGGTCGCGAATGATGCCGAGCGTGTTGTTGGAATCCCCCACGCCGTTATCCGTCACGGAGTAGGTCACCGTGCGGCGGTCGGGGCTCAAGGTGGCGGTCCAGGGCATCCACGAAGACGTGGAGCCTCCTGCGGTGGTGGGGCCGAATTTCCAGAACTGGATGTTGGCGGGCAGTGGGTCTGGATAGGTAATCGCAACGGTGATGCTGCCTGCACACCCGGAGGCCACAAACTCGAAGCCGCCGTAGGGCAAGCTGCGGTTTACAGGGGTGGAGGCCGGTACGGCAAACGCCGTGCCGGGCTCAAACGTACACGACGCACCACCGCCGGTGATGACCGCAGTTGCTGTACCCGACATGCCTGGAACCGTGCCAGTGACCGATGGCAAGGTCGGCGTGACCGCGTTACTCACCCCTGATGTTGAGGCACCCTGGCTGTTGTTGGCCACCACAGCGAAGGTATAGGAGGTGCCATTGGTCAGGCCAGTGACCGTACAGGTCAACCCACTCGTGGGCGTGCAGGTCTTGGTAGGGTCCTGCACGGCAGCCACCGAATAGCCCGAGATGGTGTCGCCTCCATCGCTGACAGGCAACTGCCAGCTCACCTCGGCCTGCGCGTTGCCCGCAGTGGCAGTGACGTTCTGCGGAGCACTGGGTACATCGGGGACGACCGTGATGGAATACGCTTGAGAGCCACTGCAACCGCTGGCGTCATTGACGGTGACGGTGAAGTTAAAAAGGCCCAAAGCAGTGGGGGTGCCCGACACTGTTCCGGAGGGCGAGATCACCACGCCAGGGGGCAAGGACCCAGAGGTGATGGCGTAGTTGGGGGCTCCCAACGCGCCTGTCTGGGAAAGCGATGTGCTGTAGGCCTGCCCCCATGTGGCGCCATTGAGCGCTCCGCTGGCTGGAGAAATGGTCAGGACTGGGCAAACATATGGCGTGTAGACCACGTTGTCTATGCCTATGTAGTCAGAGTTTGTTCCAGAAGGGCCCGCGCTCGTCACAAAGTAGCGGAAAGCCATGCGGCCTGATGTGGGTGCAGGCAAGCCGCTCACCGTGACCGTGAACATGGTCCATGTCTGGGGGTAGACGTTGGTGACCAGCGTTGGGTTAATGCTCAGCAGAAGTGTCGTGAAATCTCCGAATCCAGCTGCTGTACTTCCCACGTTGGTGCTTGCGCCATTTGTGCTCATACGCAACTCAAGGCGGTCTGGATAATCAGTTTGCCCGCCCCCAATCGTTGGTTTACGCGTAAAGAACGTCAGTACATCTCCGTTGCGAAACGTTCGGTTGGGCATGATCAGCCAATTGCTGATCGTCCCCGTGCCACCAGTGGTGCTGGCGAAATTTGCAGCCGCGTAGGCGTTGACGGCTCCGTTGTATGCGTTGAAAGGACCTGGGTCTGGGGATGCGTTAGTGGGAACGCCTTGATACCAACCGTTCGGCCCCAAAGGACTGCTGTTGTTCTGCCTTGCCCAACCGTTAGCCTCCAATTGGGTCATATCGTCAAAGTTCTCGGTAAATCCCTGCGCTAACGCGAATTGGATTTGTGTCGCAGCGAACAGGGCGAAAGCAAAGATCCGAAGTACCAAGCGAAACATCACAAAAAAACTCAGTTGATTGAAATTGGATGCCCCTCAGAAAAGGGGGATCGGTCGAACAAGGCTGAAAGCCCAGTCGACAGTGGGCTAGAGGCACTGTGTCTAAAGCCGGGTAATTTGTCTACAGGCTTTTTACCAACAGCCCCGTTTGCCACAATGGCGCCATGCCATCCCCCTTTTCCCCCGAACCCCCATACACCCACGGCCAGGCCGAGCGCACTGCCGTTTTGCTGTGCAACCTGGGCACCCCCGATGAGCCCAACGCGCCCGCCGTGCGCCGTTACCTGGCGCAGTTTCTGGGCGACCACCGTGTGGTGGAGATTCCCAAGCTGGTGTGGTGGCCCATCCTGCACGGCATCATTCTGCGCACACGGCCGGCCAAATCGGCCGCCAAATACGCCAGTGTGTGGACGCCCGAGGGCTCGCCGCTGGCGGTGTGGACGGCCAAGCAGGCTACGCTGCTGCGCGGCTGGCTGGGCGAGGCCGGGCACAACGTGCTGGTGCGCCACGCCATGCGCTATGGCAACCCAAGCATCGCCAGCCAACTCGATGCGCTCAACGCCGAAGGCGCCACGCGCATCCTGATCTTGCCGCTGTACCCGCAGTATTCGGCCACCACCACGGCCAGCGTGTTCGATGCGGTGTACGCCTGGGCCGCGCGCACGCGCCACGTGCCTGAGCTGCGTTTTGTCAACCGCTATCACGATGCACCCGGCTACATCGACGCGCTGGCCCGCACCATCGAATCGCACTGGAAGACCCACGGCCAGCCCGACCAGCTGGTGATGAGCTTTCACGGCGTGCCAGAGCGCACCTTGCACCTGGGCGACCCCTACCACTGCGAGGCCCGCAAGACCGGCCGCCTGCTGGCCGAGCGCCTGGGCCTGCGCGAGGAGCGCTTTCGCATCACCTTCCAGTCGCGCTTTGGCAAGGCCAAGTGGCTGGAGCCCTACACCCAGCCCACCATCGAAGCGCTGGGCAAGGCTGGCACACGGCGGGTGGATGTGGTGTGCCCCGGTTTCACCAGCGACTGCCTGGAGACGCTGGAAGAAATCAACATGGAAGTGCGCGAGGCTTTCCTGCACGCGGGCGGGCAGGAGTTTCACTACATCCCGTGCCTGAACGACAACAACCACTGGATCACGGCGCTCAGCCGCATCGCGCAGCAACACCTGGCGGGCTGGCCCACCGAAGCGCCGGGCGCAGCCGCGCTGGCCGACGCCCGCAGCCACGCGCTGGCGGGCGGCGCGCCGCAGGGCGCTTGCCCGGTGGCGCACTGACTGCGCAGGCGCCAGGGCGCACGCCCAAGGTGCACATGGCGCCCCGCATTGACTACCAATTTGATAGCTGCTAGCGCTTATCCATCAAGCGCTAGAGGCCAATTTGACTCAAATTTCTATTTGAAAGCGTGATCCCAGCCGACACTAACCCTTCACGCTTTTTTTTCGCCAACGCCTTCCGATGCCAGCCCAATCCCTCGCCCCCGAACAGCTCCGGCTGACCATCCACCCCGCCAGCCTGGGCATTGCCAGCACGGCCGAATTGCAAGGCCGGCCCCTGCCGTGGATTGGGCAAGAACGCGCGCAGGCCGCCGCAGAGTTCGGTCTGCGGATGCAGCAGCCCAACTACCACCTGTTTGCCCTGGGTGAGGCGGGCAGTGGCCGCGCGTCGCTGCTGCACCAGGCCATGCAGGCCGCCGCTGCCGAGCGCCCCGTGCCGCCAGACCTGTGCTACGTGCACAACTTCGACACGTCCGAGCGGCCGCGCGCCCTGCGCGTGCCGCCAGGCCAGGGCCGCAGGTTGCGCCAAGCCATGGCAGACATGGCCCGCCAGCTGCAGGCCGACATCCCGCAACACCTGGCCAGCCCTGCCGTGGCGGCAGAGGCCGATCACATCGACAAACACTGGCAAACGCAAGAAGACCAGGCCTTTGCCGCGCTGGAGCAGTTTGCGCGACAGCGCCACTTTCGCGTATCGCGCAATGGCGGGCCGCTGGTGTTCACCCTGCTTGGCGCCAACGGCCAACCTTTGAGCGAAGCCGACGCCCGTGCCCTGCCGCCCGAACGCCGCGCCGAGATCGACGCTGCAGAGCTGGCCCTGCGCGCTGAGGTCACGCGCTTCATCAGCGCCGTGCGGCCCATGGAACGCGCACGCGACGACGCCCTGGTGCAGCTGCAGCGGCGCAGCGCCGCACCACTGGTGAGCCAGGCAATGCAGGCCATTCGCAACGCCCTGCCCTCGCCTGCCGAAACCGACCATTCACGCCACGCTGATGCAGTGCGTGCACCTTCTGGCACCGACGCAACCCACGCTGCCAAAGCCACCCTCACCGACGGTGCCAACCAAACCCACGGCGCCACGAAAATCACCACGCCCGTCGCCAGCGCTGACGCTGCCAACATCGCCAACACGGCCTACGTCGCCACGCCACCCACGCCCGCCGACTCACTCACACAATGGCTAGGCCAGGTGCAGCGTGTGCTGCTCGACCACATCCACCTTTTCGAACCCACGCAGCGCGAAGCAGACAGCGACGCACCGGCCGGGGGCAGCGCACCCAGTGGCAGGCAAGCCCCCAACGACGCCGATGACGACGATGACGAACACCGCAGGGACGAGCTGGACGACCTGCTCGCGCGCTGCCAGGTCAACCTGGCGGTAGACAACCACGGCCGCACTGCCGCCCCCGTGGTGGTGGAAGACAACCCCACCGTGCGCACCCTCTTTGGCGGCATCGAGCACAGCCCCGACTCAGACGCCGCGCTGGCCGCCCACACCAGCGTGCACGCCGGCAGCCTGCTCAAGGCCCACGGCGGCTTCATCCTGCTGCACCTGAGCGACCTGGCCGCCGAAGAAGGCCTGTGGCCCCGGCTACGCCGCTTTCTGCGCAGCGGGCGCCTGCAGATCGACGACGCTGCTGGCGGCGCCACACACAGCGCCAGCGCGGGGGCCGGCAGCGCCGCACTGCAGCCCGAGCCGGTGGACGTGCAGGTCAAGATCGTGCTTATCGGCACGGTAGACGATTACTACGCACTGCAAGAGGCCGACCCCGACACCGCGCGCCGCTTCCGCGTGAAGGTGGACTTTGCAGAGCGCTTTGTGGCCACCCCGGCCACGCGCGAGGCCACGGCCATCTTTGTGGCGCACAGCTGCCAGCGCCACGGCCTGCCCCACTTTGCCGCCGACGCTGTGGCTGCACTGCTAGAGCACACCCACCGCGAAGCCGACGACCAGGGCCGTCAAAGCGCGCTGTTTGCCCACACCGAGGCACTGCTCATCGAAAGCGGCGCCCTCTGCAGCGCGCGCGGCGGCGGCTTGGTAGCAGCCAACGACGTGCACGCAGCCCTGCGTGCCCGCCGCCTGCGCCACAACTACCCCGAAGAACAACTGCACGAATCCATCACCGAAGGCGAGCGCCTGATCACCCTGACCGGCAGCGTGGCCGGCCAGATCAACGCCATGACGCAGATCGACCTGGGCGACTACCGCTTCGGCTTCCCGGTGCGCATCACCGCGCGCACGTTTGCGGGGCAAGAGGGGCTGCTCAACATAGAGCGAGAGGTGGACCTGTCTGGCCCCATCCACGACAAGGGCGTGCTCATCCTGCACAGCTACCTCACCGCATTGTTCAGCCACGTAGCGCCCTTGGCGCTGAACGCGTCCATCGTGTTCGAGCAGGAATACAGCGGCGTGGAGGGCGACTCGGCCTCGTGCGCCGAGTTGTATGCGCTGCTGTCCAGCCTGTCAGGCCTGCCCCTGCGCCAGGGCATTGCCGTGACGGGCGCATTGAACCAGCACGGCGAGGTGCTGCCCGTGGGCGGCATCAACGAAAAGATCGAAGGCTGGTTCCAGGCCTGCCAGGCCGCGGGCCTGGACGGCACGCAAGGCGTGCTGATCCCTGCCCGCAACCAGCGCCACCTGATGCTGGAACGCAGCGTGCTGGACGCGGTGGAACGCGGGCTGTTCCATGTCTACACCATGGGGCATGTGAGCGAGGGGATCGCGCTGCTGACGGGCGAGGCATCGGGGATGAGCCCGGCGGAGTTGGTGCAGGCACAGGCTGATGAACTGGCCGGAGGCGCGGCCACGGTGGAAGACACGGTGATGCAGCGGGCGGAGGTGACGCTGCGGGCGTATCGGAGGGCTTGTCAGGTGGCGGGGGGTGGGCGAAGGGGAAAATGGGCTCGGGGATCTTAGTGCAAAGCTATGGAATTAAGAGGTCCTTCAAACCGCGCACTGCCGCTTGTGCTTGGGGAGTATTCTGGGCGAGACGTTCGAGGAGCGAAAACAGCTCAGCAGTTTTCTTTTTGCTGGGCTTCTTGGTCAGTAGATGGCACATCAACTTATAAGCATCCTCGCGGTGCTCCAGGCTGAACTTCACTGCAAGCTTCGTGAAATTCACGGCTTCGATGCCACAAATGTCAATGGTGTTCTGCCCCTTGCCGTCTGACTCAATACTCTTGATGAATCCGTCGCCATCGATCATCAAGTAGCGTGACCATTCATCGAGGTGGGGATGCACGATAAGGTATTCGTCCGGTTCAGTGGGGAGTGCAGTCAGCCCCGCGTTACCACCAGATGTGAGCACGTTCTTCTTGCTCTTGTGAGTGTTGCAGACCGGACAAGCAACACCGAAGTTGTTGAGGTCGAACATGAACTGTCTATAGGTCGACTTATCCAAAATGTGTTCAGCATCAAAGCTACGACCATGCTTTGGTAGCTCTGAACTGCAGTAACAACAGCGGCACTCCTGCCCCCAGTAGTAGTAATTCTTGACCTCTGACTTAAAGCTTGCCACATCCCTGTACAGGGGATGCTCCTTCTTGGGGCTCCACACTGTCTCGTCTGCCAGACCGGACTCTCGGAGGTGGCGGTGCTCGTCACTCGACAGGGTCTTCAGCGTCGCTAAGGCGTTAACTCTCTGGCGCGTCGTCACTGCTCAATCTCCCTTCCGTCGGGGTCCTCGGCTCCAGCTTCATTAACGAGACGAAGCGCGTCTTTGATGAGTGCGGACGTTGGGTCATTCATCTTTGCGCGTTCGTATAGGCGCCCCAGCCCTTCGAGCTCCTGTCTAGCAAGGATCCTCTCCTCAGCGTCACCTGTTTCAGCAGAGACTATGGCCTTGAAGATTTGATTGGAGACATGGGCGCTTCCCGGCACCGGAGTATCGAAGACCTCCACAAGTGCCTGTTCTACCGACAACTGCATCGAAGGTCTCTCTATCGAACTATGGGGGTGTGTCTTGAATCGCCCCGGTTTCTGCGGAGGCTGTGTGGTTTAAGTCAGCCCACTTCCGCAGTGACCTGACTGGCGAGTTGCCGGTAGTAGTTTGCCTCAGCTTCTGCAGGCGGGATGTACCCGATGG
>PJUL01000412.1_pt1 | contig 31963 bp, 31 predicted proteins | sample 1512221 | NCBI WGS metagenome assembly PJUL01 (sample SAMN08177667, study PRJNA422409) | Feces metagenome, whole genome shotgun sequencing project.
ATTATTACCAGCCCCTTGCGATGAACTGATGCATCGGGTCACAAGCCACCGTCCAGAAGGCGGAGGGGCTGCTTCCTGAGACTTGTTATAAATGAAGTACGGCGACCGGGTCGCGTTTCGGTGCTGGCTTCCATGAAACTTGCCGGGGAATCATGGCCAAGGCGTCGAACACCAAAACCGTTACCGCAGCCCAGCGGTTCCGTGCTTTCTTCACTACCCGAGATTTTATTTTTCATGACGGCCGCGATCTGAAGCGTTTCAGCATCGCCGGGCGCACCCAGGCGCTGCTCGCCGGGGTCGGCACCGTCACTGTGCTCTTCTCCGCTTACGGCGTGGCCCAGGCTGCGGTCGGCGCGATCGCGATCAGCGGCGTGACCGGCACGCCCGCCTCGCCCGAGGCGCAGGTCGCCAAGATGCGCCAGGAAGTCGAGAAGATGCAGGCCGATGTCGCTGCCGCCAAGGAGGCAGCCCGCCTTCAGGCCGCGCGTGTCGAGCAGCATCAGGCGCTGATCAGCGCGACGATCACCGGCAAGGGCGATCGCGCGATGATCGAGCAGCCGCTGCCGGGCGCTTCGGGCCGCACCAGCGCCGTCGCCAGCGAAGTTCTTGCCCCGCTCAAGCAGGTCGAGGCACGGCAGGTCGCAATGGCCGGCAAGGCCCGCATGGCAGGCGAAGCCCGTTTCCAGCGGACCGCCGGCGAGCTTCGCCGCCTTGGCCTTTCGCCCGAGCGCTATGTGAAGATGCCCGCGATGGGCGGCCCCTATGAGCCGATCGACAGCGACAATGCCGCGGGCAGCGACGCGTCGGCCGAAGCCGCCGATGCCCAGTTCCGTGCGCTGTTCGTCACCTGGAAGAAGCTCGACATGATCGAGCAGACGGTGATCTCGATCCCGTCGATGCAGCCGGTCGACAAGCTGACCTTCACCTCGAACTACGGCGTTCGCTCGGATCCGTTCCGTGGCACCGCGGCAATGCATGCCGGCGTCGACATTCCGGGCGCGATCGGTACGCCGATCTATGCGACCGCCGATGGCGTGATCAGCCATGCCGGCCGCCAGGGCGGTTACGGCAATCTCGTCCAGATCAACCATGGTCGCGGCATCGAGACGCGCTATGGCCACCTCTCGAAGATCCTCGTCGCCGACAACACTCGCGTGAAGCGCGGCCAGTTGATTGGTCTGATGGGCTCGACCGGTCGTTCGACCGGCAGCCACCTGCACTATGAAGTGCGCGTCGACGGCAAGGCCGTGAACCCGATCCCGTTCCTGCAGACCGGCGAGTATCTCGCTTCGGTGCAGGATCGGGTTCAGGGCGGCGTCGGCGGTCCGGCGAAGAACAAATAAGCCTCCAGAGGGGCAGGAGAGGAGAGGGGCTGCCCGTTTGGGCGGCCCCCTTTCTTTTGGGATGAAGGCGGTCGCCGGACTTGGTTAGGCCCGTGGTCCCCGCGGGCATCAGCGCCGTGCAAGCGCTCCGTCGCTGACATGCCCCTTGAGGCCGATCAGGAACGCGTCGATCCGCGACTGGGCGGCGGCGATCGCGCCGCCATCGATGCCCGCTTCCTCAAGTGCCGTGCGCAGCCCTGCCAGAACCTCCCGTTCGGCGCGCGACAGGTTGAGCGTCTCCGCTACCTCCAGGAGCGAGAGATGCTCATGCACGCGTAACAGCTGGCCAAATGCGCGGGATATGGGCTCGATCAGCAACGGGTCCTGCATCCAGCTGCCACGTGCGGCGAAAAGCGCCGTTGTCCGCTGCCCGGCTCCCTGACAGTCGAAGGCGATGCAGCCACCATATCCGCGTTCGGCACGCGTATCATGGATCGTGCAGGCGCCGCACTTGTCCAGATTGGGGCAGGCCTGGCCAGCGGGTTTGTCGAGCGCGAACAGGCTCGATCGATCGAAGGCGAGGGCCATGCAGCAGAGTGCGGCACAGTTCGCGCAGTCGGACCGGAGAGAGACTTTCTTCATATCGGCTTTTCCACGCCGCAAGCTCGAACGGCCCATGTCACAGCGACTGCGCTCATCGATCTGCGGCAAGGAAATTTCCGGCCGCACTTCGGGAGCGGCGAAGTGCGTGCCTGCTATCCAGACTGCTGAGGAATGTCCACCCACGTCAGGCGGCCGCGGTCTCGATCGTATCTTTGATGTTGTTGACTAAACGATCCATAACTCCAAATCCCCATCCATGGCAAGACCACGCGAATTTGATCGGGATGCGGCTCTGGACCAGGCGATGCGCGTCTTCTGGGCAAAGGGCTTCGCCGCGACCTCGACCGACGATCTTCTCCAGGCAATGGGGATCGGTCGGCAGAGCCTGTACAATGCCTTTGGCGACAAGCAGCAGCTCTATCGCGAGGCGCTGGCCGCCTATCAGCGGGGCACGCTCAGCGGGCATATGAGCCGGCTGAATGCGCCGGTCTCGCCGATCGAGGGCCTCTACGCGCTGCTCGAAGGCCTGACTGCCGAGGATGACGCCCAGCGTGTCCTGGGCTGCATGGGCGTCGGCTCGCTGAGCGAGTTCGGCATGCGCGACCCGGTACTGGCAGAACAGCGCGGCAAGCTCGGCACTCTGCTGGGTGCGCGCATCGCCGAACGTATCCGCGAAGGCCAGGGGGCAGGGGAGATTGCTGGTGCGATCGACCCCGACGAGGCCGCCGCCTTTATCCAGCTCACCATGAGTGGTCTCCAGCTCGCCGCGCGCGGCGGTGCCGGCGCCGAAGATCTCGCCGGGCTCGCCCGCTTCGCTATCGATCGATTGCGCAGGGCCTGAATCCGGAGGCGCGATGTCCGGAACTGTCTTTTGTTTGCTAGTTATTGACTGATCTATCAAGAAAGGAAATCCAGATGGAAAATCAAACAAATGAAGCCCGCAAGGTTGCCCTGGTATTTGGCGGCTCGCGCGGCATTGGTGCCGCGGCTGTCGAGCGGCTGGTCAAGGAAGGCCTTGCCGTCGCCTTCACCTATGTGTCGCGTCCCGACGCGGCCGAAGCATTGGTAGGCAAGATCGAGGGTGCCGGTGGCGAAGCGCTGGCGATCCAGGCGGACAGCGCCGATCCCGCCGCTATTCGCGCCGCTGTCGATCAGGCTCTGGCGCATTTCGGCGGCCTGCATACGGTTGTGGTCAATGCCGGCATCCTGCGCATGGGCACGATCGATGCGGTGAGCCTCGAAGAGCTCGATCAGATGATCGCGATCAACATCCGCGGCGTCTTCCTCGCCATCCAGGCGGCTGCAGCGCATCTGCCGCGAGGCGGCCGCATCATCACCATCGGCAGCAACACCGCGGTGCGCACCGGCTTCGCCGGATCGAGCGTCTATCAGTTCACCAAGGCAGCGGTCGCGGCGATGGTGAAGGGCATCGCGCTCGATCTCGCCCCGCGCGGGATCAGCGTCAACAACGTCCAGCCCGGGCCGATCGATACCGACATGAATGCCGGTGCGATCGAAATGCTGGCGGAGAAGAGCCCGAGCGGGCGGGTCGGGCGCCCGGCCGAGATTGCCGGCCTGATCGCCTGGCTGGCAGGGCCCGACGCTGGCTACATGACCGGCGAGAGCCTCACCATCGATGGGGGCTGGGTCTTGTAATCCGGCCGGCGGGCTGGCGACGATGGCGCCGCCGGCCCGCGTCTGGCGCATTGCCACCCGACGCCTGCACTACTATCTCCGCTCCATGGCAACGCTTACCCAGCCCGAGATCGGTTTTACCTCCGCCGCCGCCGCGCGTGTCGCGGCGATCGCTGCCAAACAGGGCAAGCCGGCCATTCTGCGCCTTTCCGTGGAAGGTGGGGGCTGTTCGGGCTTCCAGTACAAGTTCGGCTTTGCCGATGCGGTGGAAGGCGACGACAGTGTCGCCGAGCAGGATGGAGTGAAGCTGGTCGTCGATTCGATCAGCCTCGATCTCGTCCGCGGGGCCAGCGTCGATTATGTCGACAATCTCGGCGGCGCGCATTTCGCGGTGACCAATCCCAACGCAGCCTCGGGCTGCGGCTGCGGCACCAGCTTCTCCGTCTGAGAGCCAGTCCTTTGCCCAAAATCGTCACCTACAATGTCAACGGCATCAAGGCGCGTATGGAGCGCCTGCTGGAGTATCTCGCCGAGCAGCAGCCCGACGTGGTCTGCCTCCAGGAACTGAAGAGCTCCGACGAGACGCTGCCGGTCAAGGATATCGAAGCGGCTGGCTATGGCGCCGTCTGGCATGGCCAGAAGGGGTTCAACGGCGTCGCGGTGCTCGCCAGGGGGCAGCAACCGGTCGAGCGCCAGCGCGGGCTGGCCGGCGACCCCGAGGATGCGCATAGCCGCTATATCGAGGCCGAGATCGGCGATCTGATCGTCGCCTCCATCTATCTGCCCAACGGCAATCCGCAGCCCGGACCGAAATTCGACTACAAGCTCAAATGGATGGAGCGGCTGGCCGATCGCGCCCGCGCGCTGCTTGCCGAGGAGCGACCGGTGGTGCTGGCCGGCGACTATAACGTCATCCCCAATGACGACGACACCTTCTCGGTGCGTGCGATGCAGGAAGATGCGCTGATGCAGCCGGAGAGCCGCGAGCGTTACCGCGCATTGCTGGCGCAGGGCTGGACCGATTCGCTGCGTACCCGTTTCCCCGGCGGCGGCGTCTGGACCTTCTGGGATTATCAGGCGGGAGCGTGGCAGCGTGACGCGGGGTTCCGCATCGATCATCTGCTGCTGAGCCCGATCGCCGCCGATCGCTATCTCGGCGCGGGCGTCGACAAGGAATATCGCGGCCGCGAAAAGGCCAGCGATCATGCGCCGACCTGGGTTTCGCTCCGCTAGCACGGCCCAGCCGTCCGTTTCCGGACGGTGGCATTGTTCGTTTCCGGACGCCGCCTCAGCGAGAATCCCAATATTTGGCGTGTATTGCTGTGCTATAGCACGTCATCACAGCGTCATAATCTGCTAAGCTGTTGAATTTCCATAACTCTCAAAACTGGCACGCCGATTGCGAAGCATGAGGCACAGGCGGGAAGGAGCGCCTGTCATGTCTGCAAGTAGAGGAGTTGAGGATATGAACAGCAAGCCCATCCAGTCCGCCGTCCTGGCCGTTGCCACCACTTTCGCGCTCGTTGCCGGCGCCGTCTCCCCCGCCGTTGCCGCTGTGAGCGATCCGGCCAAGCCGAAGCAGGAGCAAACTGCCTCAAAGGCTGAAAGCCGCAAATACTGCATCTACACCGAGGCGACGGGATCGCGCATTCCCAAGAAGGAATGCCGCACCCTCACCGAATGGCGCGACGATGGTATCGATCCGCTGGAGCTGTTGAAGCAGGCGCGCTGAAGCTCCGGGGAGGGTGCTCGCAACGGCGTGTAGCGTTTGCCGTTGCGAGTAGCGTTCCTTCGGTTTCTGGCCGGTGCCGGCCTGCTCCCATTGCAACCGGGAGCAGGCCGGTCGTGGCCATTCCGGACCCTGTTCAGAGCGGCTTCTGGTAGATGACGTACTCGCGGTTCACCCGGGAATCGATCGCATCAGCGATCGCGTTCATCCCCTGGTTGTCGTCGAGGACCCAACCGATCTCGCCTCGGCTGCCGCCATAATTGGCCACCGCCGCGCGGCGGATATATTCGATCATCATGAAAGCGAGCTGGCTTGCCATGCGCGAGCTCTGCAGCCGCTTCACCACCCCCATTAGCGGCACGCGCATCGTCCGCGCCTTGGGCTTGCGCAGCCACAGCAGCAGTTTCGCCCAGCCGAACGGCAGCAGCGAGCCCTTGAGCGGCTTAAGCTGCTCGTTGAGATCGGGCAGGGTGACCATGAACGCCACCGGCTCGCCGTCATATTCGGCGATCATGATCAGGTCGTTGAACACCAGCGGCTTCAGCTTCTTGCCGACGTCGTCGATCTCGGGCTGGGTCAGCGGGACATAGCCCCAATTGTCCGACCATGCGTCGTTCAGGATGGCGAGGATGATCTCGGCTTCCTGATCGAATTTCGACTTGTCGACCTGGCGCACGTTGATCCGCGCGTTCTTCTCGCCGGCGGCGACGATGCGCTGCACGATCGGCGGGAACTGCTTGGTCACGTCCAGCTCATAGGTGAGCAGCTTCTTGGCTTCGGTGTAGCCGGCCGCCTCGATCCATGCTTGATAATGGGCCGGGTGATGGCCCATCAGCACGGTGGGGGAGTGGTCATGCCCCTTCACCAGCAGGCCGGGCTCTTCCCAGATCGAAAGGCTGACCGGGCCGAGCGCCTTGGTCATGCCCTTGCCGCGCAGCCAGTCCTCTGCCGTCTTGATCAGCGCATGGGCGGCTTCCGCGTCCTCGGCCTCGAACAGGCCCCAGAAGCCGGTGCCGGGGCCAAAGCCCTGCTCGGGCGGCATTTCCAGCGCGAGGAAGTCGATATGGGCCGAGATGCGGCCCACGATCGTGCCGCCGCGCTCGGCGAGGAAATATTGCGCCTCGGCATGGCTGAACCAGCCATTCTTCTTCGGGCTGATCGTTCCTGCCACCTCGTCGCGCAGCGGCGGCACCCAGTTCGGGTCGTTGCCGTTCAGGCGATAGGCGATTTCGATGAAGTCCTTGGTGTCGCGCTTCGAGGAGACGGGACGGATGCTGAGCGGGCCGCTGGGCAAAGGGAAAAGCCCTTCTGTTGGGTTTGATTCAGCGCAATGCAGTCTTCTGCCGCGGGTTCAGTGTCAAGCGGGGCAATCGCAGCGGACCGGAGGTGCCACCTCCTAACCGCTGGAATGCCACCATAAAGCCACTATCTCAGGCCAAATGGCAGACATCATGACGAAATCGCTTGCCCTCAAAGTTCACGACGATGTGTCGGCGAAGGCGCCGGCCAGTGCGCGTATCACCCTTTCCGGCGTTCCCGACGATCGCGCGATGCTGCGTGCTGCAGCCGAGCTGACCCGGGACCTCCATGCGCCCAAACCGCGCATCTACTGGACTGACATGCTGCTCTCCGCCGGTGTCGGCTATGCCGCGCTCGCCGCGACGATCCTCGCGCCCAGCCTTGCGCTGGCGCTACTCGCCGGTGTGGTGGCCGTGCTCGCGCTGTACCGCGCCAGCCTGTTCATCCACGAGCTCACCCATGTGAAGCACTCGCTGCTGCCGTTCTTCCGCCTCGGCTGGAACCTGCTGCTCGGCATTCCGCTGCTGATCCCGAGCTTCACCTATGAGGGCGTCCACAATCTCCACCATGCCCGTACCCGCTACGGCACGGTCGAGGATCCCGAATATCTGCCGCTTGCGATGATGAAGCCGTGGACTCTCCCGGTGTTCCTGCTCGCGGCCGTGCTGCTGCCGGTCGCCATGCTGATCCGCTTCGCCGTGCTGGCGCCGCTCTCGGCGGTGATCCCCAGCCTGCGCCGTGTCGTCGTCGCCAAATATTCGGGCCTGAAGATCAACCCGGCCTTCGAGCGCCGTCCCCCGGAGGGCGAGCTCAAGACCCAGTGGTTCTGGCAGGAGCTGGGCGCCAGCATCTTCTCGATCGCGCTGCTCACGCTGGTCGCCACCGGGATCATCCCGCTCCACGCGTTCGGCATCTATCTCGCCGTCGTCGCCGGTGTCGCGGTGATCAACCAGGTTCGCACCCTCGTGGCGCATCTCTGGGAGAATGACGGCGAACCGCTCACGGTGACCGCGCAGTTCCTCGACAGCGTCAACGTGCCGACTCCGGGCTTCGCCGCTTATCTCTGGGCGCCGATCGGCCTGCGCTACCACGCGCTGCACCATCTGCTGCCGAGCCTGCCCTATCACGCGCTGAACGAAGCACATCGCCGTATCTCGGCTGCGCTCGAAGAGGCTTCTTCCTATCACAAGGCCAATTACCCCACGCTGCGCGGGCTGATGCACCGCCTCGCCGTCAGCACCATGGGCGCCCGCTGAACCAGCGGACGGACTGAAACAGAAAAGGCCGGGCAGCGATGCCCGGCCTTTTTGTTTGTGTGTTACGCTTCGAGACCGTCACCCCGGCTCAGAGCCGGGGTAACAAGGTAAGCCCTCAGATCGGCGACCACTCGATCGCTTCCTCGCCCTCGTCATCCTCCTCGACCTTGTCATGATCGCCGCCGATCACCTCAAGCAGCTGGTCGAGCACCCAGTCGACGCCGACACCGCTGGCGCCGGAGATCGGGATCACCGGGCCGCCGCTGGCCTCTTCCAGTTCGGCCGAGAGTGCGGCGATCAGCTCGTCGTCGAGCGTATCGATCTTGTTGAGCGCGACGAGCACCGGCTTGTCGGTCAGCCCCGCGCCATAGGCCTCCAGCTCGCCCCGCACGATCCGGTAGCTCTCGGCCACGTCCGGATCATTGGCGTCGACCAGGTGGAGCAGCACGCGGCAGCGCTCGATATGGCCGAGGAAGCGGTCGCCGATGCCGGCACCTTCCGCCGCGCCTTCGATCAGGCCGGGGATGTCGGCGACGACGAATTCCTGCATCTTGTGCCGCACCACGCCCAGCTGCGGGCGGGTGGTGGTGAAGGCATAGGCGCCCACCTTGGCCTGGGCGTTGGTCACCTGGTTGATGAAGGTCGACTTGCCGGCATTGGGCAGGCCGACCAGGCCCGCATCGGCGAGCAGCTTGAGGCGCAGCCACACATAGGCTTCTTCCGAAGGCCAGCCGGTACCGTGCTGGCGCGGGGCGCGGTTGGTCGAGGTCTTGTAGCTGGCATTGCCGCGGCCGCCATCGCCGCCGCGCAGGAACACGGCTCGCTGGCCCTCTTCGGTCAGGTCGAGCAGCAGCGTGCGCTCCTCGTCGTCGGCGAGCACCTGGGTGCCGATCGGAACCTTGATGACCAGGTCGTCGCCACCCGCACCGGTGCGGTTCGAGCCCGATCCGCCGTGACCGCGCGGCGCGCGGAAATGCTGGGTATAGCGGAAGTCGATCAGCGTATTGAGGCCGGCAACGGCCTCGAACACGATGTCGCCGCCCTTGCCGCCATTGCCGCCGTCGGGGCCGCCATATTCGATGAACTTTTCGCGCCGGAAGCTCACGGCGCCCGGGCCGCCCGCACCGGAGCGGACGAAGATCTTTGCCTGGTCGAGGAAATGCATCGCAGGCCCATAGGCGAATGACGCAAATTCGTCACCCCCATGTCTGACTGGCGGGCGGCGGCATGCAAAAGAGCGGAAAGGGTGCGTCCGAAAACCCACAGGACGCCGCGGAATCCGTTCTCCCGTAACCGTCGCGCAACTTTCCTGCTGGCGCTGCCGGGAACCGGAGGTATAGGCTCTCGGTTCATGGAGACGGCGCCCGTTTGCGCCGGCGAGAAGAAACCAGGGCAACCGTCGCGCGCAGATGAACTCGATCGATCGGTACATGGCGCGGCTGATCGCGGTGCCCCTGATCTCGACATTGCTGATTTCGGCGATGCTGCTGGTGCTCGACCGCATGTTGCGCCTGTTCGAGTTCGTGGCGACCGAGGGCGGGCCGGTCAGCGTCGTCTGGCGCATGCTCGCCAATCTGCTCCCGGAATATCTCGGCCTCGGCATCCCGATCGGGTTGATGCTGGGCTGTCTGCTCGCCTTTCGCCGCCTCGCCACCTCGTCGGAGCTCGACGTGCTGCGCGCCGTCGGCATCGGCTATACGCGCCTGCTCAAGGTACCCTTCATGTATGCGCTCGCGCTCGCGGCGCTGAACCTCGCGATCGTCGGCTTCGTCCAGCCCTGGTCGCGCTACAATTACGAGCAGCTTCGCTTCGAGCTCCGCTCGGGCGCGCTCGGCGCCTCGATCAAGGTGGGCGAGTTCACCAGCTTCGGCGCGAAGATGACGATGCGTATCGAGGAGAGCAAGGACGAGGGGCGCAAGCTCTCGGGCATCTTCGTGCAGATGATCACCAAGGACGGCACGCCGGTGGCGGTGACCGCGCAGAGTGGCCAGTTCCTGCGTTCCGACGATCCCGATGTGATCATCTTCCGCCTGCAGAACGGCACTTTGGTCCATCAGGACAAGGGCTCGCCGGTGCCGCGCGTGCTCACCTTCACCACGCACAACCTGCCGATCCCGCTGCCCAAATATGAGCAGTTCCGCAATCGTGGCGGCAAGAATATCGAGCGTACGCTGCCCGAGCTCGCGGTGATCGGCCGTAGTCCGAAAGCCAGTGAGGAGGATCGCGAGACCAGCCGCGCGGCCTTCCATTTCCGCCTTGCGGAAGTCGCGTCGATGTTCCTGCTGCCCTTCCTTGCGGTCGCGCTGGGCGTGCCGCCCAAGCGCTCCACCTCGGCGCTGGGCGTGTTCCTGTCGATCGTGATGATCGTGACCTATCACAAGGTCAACGAGTTCGGTCAGTCGTTCGGCGCGAGTGGCGGGGTCGATCCGATCATCGCCCTCTGGGGGCCGTTCGCCATTTTCGCGGCACTGGTGATGTGGATGTATTATCAGATCGCCTATGTGCCGGGTGGCCAGCCGATCGGCGGGCTCGAAAAGGTCTTCTCGAAGCTGACCAAGTTTATCCTGCGCTATATGCCCGGCCGTCGCCGCAAGCTGCACAGGGATGAGGCCGCGGCATGATCCTGAGCAGCTTCTTCCCGTCGCGAACCATGTCGGCCTACATGGCGAAGATGTTCCTGACGCGCACCTTCGCCATCCTTGGCGCGCTGGTGTTGATCCTCCAGTCGCTCGATCTGCTGACCGAGAGCGGGAACATCCTGGCCTATGCCGGCAATGGCGATGCGGAGATCTGGCGCTATGTCGGCCTGCGCGTGCCGCAGATCGCGTCCACCTTCCTGCCCTATTCGGTGCTGCTCGGTTCGATCCTGACGCTCAGCCAGCTCAACCAGAACAGCGAAGTGATCGCGATGAAGGCCTCGGGCCTGTCCGCGCATCAGGTGCTGGCGCCGCTGCTGCTTACCGGCATGGTCGTGGCTGCCATCTCGTTCGGCTTCAACGATCGCATCGTTTCCCGTGCCACGGCCACGCTCGAGCAGTGGAAGAAGGTCAATTACGCCCCGCTACCGATCGATCGCGGCGATCGCAGCAATGTATGGGTGAAGGGCGACAACAACCTGATCCAGGTCCAGCAGGTCCGCGGTCGCGGCAATGCGACCCAGCTCTACGGCGTCACCGTCTATGAGCGGCAGGATCGTTCGCTCACCGGCATCGTCACTGCGCCGCACGGCGTGCGGCAGGGGGATGGCTGGCTGATCGACAATGCCCAGCGCTTCACCGTCGCCACCGGACAGAAGACGAACATCGGCAGCGAGGTGGTGGGCCACAACATCCGCCCGGACCAGTTCACGCTCGCCCATGTCGATGCCGACAGCATGTCGTTCGGCACGCTGTATCAGGCGATCGCCGACCTCAAGGTCGCGGGGCGCCAGACAGAGGCGCTGGAAGGCGCGCTGTGGCACAAGCTTTCGGGCCCGCTCTCGGCGATCCTGATGCCGCTGCTCGGTGCGGTCGCCGGCTTCGGCCTCGCCCGCTCGGGCAAGCTGTTCGTCCGTGCCGTGATCGGCATGGCGCTCGGCTTCCTCTATTTCGTCGCCGACAATTTTGCACTCGCGATGGGCAATCTCGGTGCCTATCCGCCGTTCCTCGCCGCCTGGGCGCCCTTCCTGCTGTTCCTGATGATCGGCGAGGCGGTTTTGCTCAGGACCGAGGAATAGCCGGCCCGAGGGACGTCCCAAGCGTTCCTGTCTGGCCGTGCGGGGCGGGGCGCCATATAGCGGCGCCCATGTCGCTTTTCCCGCCTGCTTCCTGCCCGCGCATCGTCGTCAAGATCGGTTCCTCCCTGCTGGTCGATCCGGACGGCAGCGTGCGCCGGGAATGGCTGGAGGGCATCGCCGCCGACATCGCCGCACGCGTTCGTGACGGCCAGCAGGTCGCGGTGGTTTCCTCTGGCGCGATCGCGCTCGGCGCCCGGCGGCTGAAGCTCGCCAGGGGCGGCCGCGCCAGCCTCGAGGATGCGCAGGCCGCCGCCGCCACCGGCCAGATCGAGCTTTCGCGCGTCTGGGCCGATGTGCTGGGTGCCAACGGTCTCACCGCCGCGCAGATGCTGGTGACGCTTGGCGACCTTGAGGATCGCCGCCGCTATCTCAACGCTGCCGCCACGCTCGACCGTCTGCTCGGCCTTGGCGTCGTGCCGGTGCTCAACGAGAATGACAGTGTCGCGACCGAAGAGATCCGCTTCGGCGATAACGACCGGCTTGCGGCGCGCGTCGCCCAGGCGGCCGGGGCAGGGGGGGTGGTGCTGCTCTCCGACATTGACGGTCTGTACGATCGCAACCCCGCATTGCCCGGCGCCGTCCATATCCCGCGCGTCGAACGGATCGACGGTGCGATCGAGGGCATGGCGGACAAGGGCTCGGCTTCGGGCATGGGATCGGGCGGGATGGTCTCGAAGATCGCCGCCGCGCGCATCGCCAACGCCGCCGGTGCGCATCTCGCCATCGCTTCGGGCCGGATCGAGCATCCGCTGTCGGCCGAGGCGAAGCACAGTCTGTTCGTGGCGGAGAAATCCGCCCCTGCGCGCAAGGCCTGGCTGGCTGGCGGTATCACCGCGCACGGCACCATCCATGTCGATGCCGGCGCGGCAAAGGCGCTGGGGCAGGGGCGCAGCCTGCTCGCCGCCGGCGCCACCCGGGTCGAGGGTGCATTCTCGCGCGGCGATCTTGTCGTGATCGCCGGGCCCGACGGCAAGCCGCTTGCCCGCGGCCTGGCCGAATATCCGAGCGAGGACGCCGGCCGTATCCTCGGCCGCCGCAACGAGGAACAGGCCGATCTGCTCGGCTACGCCCCGCGCTCGACACTCGTCCACCGCAGCCATATGGCGCTGCTGTGAGCACCATCGCCCTTACTGGCGGCACCGGCTTTGTCGGTACCCGCCTGATCGCCATCGCACTGGAAGCGGGCCACCAGGTCCGCGCCCTGACGCGCCGCCAGCAGGCCGAGCGTGCCGGCATCACCTGGGTGCAGGGCGACCTCAACAACCAAGCCGCGCTTGCCGAACTGTGCCAAGGTGCCGATGCGGTCATCCATGTCGCCGGCGTGGTCAATGCGCCCGACAAGGCCGGCTTCGCTGCCGGCAATATCGACGGCACCCGCAACATGCTGGAAGCGGCGAAGGCGAAGGGCGTGGCCCGCTTCGTCCATGTCTCCTCGCTCGCCGCGCGCGAGCCGGAGCTCTCCGCCTATGGCTGGTCCAAGGCGGAAGGCGACAAGCTGGTAATGGCATCCGGCCTCGACTGGGCGATCGTCCGCCCGCCGGCGATCTATGGTCCCGGCGACCTCGAGATGCTCGAGCTGTTCAAGCTGGCGAAGAAGGGTCTCGCCGTCATGCCGCGTGGCGGCCGCATCTCGCTGATCGAGGTCGGCGACCTCGGTCGCCTGCTGCTCGCGCTTGCCACCACCGGCGGATGCAACCAGATCCTCGACGCCGATGACGGCACCGAGACCGGCTGGAGCCACAAGCAGTTCGCCCGGGCGATCGGCACCGCGCTCGGCAAGCGCGTCGCCTCCTTCGCGCTGCCGCGCCCGCTGCTGATGGCCGGCGCGCATATGGACCGGCTGCTCCGCGGCAAGAACGCCAAGCTCACGCCCGACCGCGTCGCCTATTTCTGCCACGAGGATTGGGTGATCGACTCCAGCCGTCGCCCGCCGAGCAACCTCTGGACGCCGCAGGTCGAGACCGATGCCGGCCTCGCCGCCACTGCCGCCTGGTATCGCCAGCAGGGGCTGCTGTAAGCCCAACCGTCATCCCGGCGAAAGCCGGGATCTCATGCCACAAGCGGGCGGGAACGTCGCCGAGAGCCAATCCTTCCTAAAATGAAGGATGCTCAAACTCATCATCTGGGATCTCGACGACACGCTCTGGTCCGGCACGCTCGCCGATGGCGACACGGTGCAGCTCCACCGCCGCCGTGCCGAGATAGTCCGTGCCTTCAATGCGCGCGGTGTCGTCTCCTCGATCTGCTCGAAGAACGATCGCACCACCGCCGAGGCCAAGCTGCGCGAGCTGGGCTTATGGGACGAGTTCGTCTTCCCGCACATCGCCTTTACCCCAAAGTCGGAAGCGATCCGGGCGATCCTCTCCGACATGCAGCTCCGCGCCGCCGATGTGCTCTTCGTCGACGACAATCCCGCGAACCTGCGCGAGGTCGCCCATGCGATCCCGGACATCCAGCTGCTCGAGATCACCCTGTCCGATGCCGACGATCACCTTGCAGGACTGCTCGCGCTAACCCCGCCGGGCAAGAGCCGGGTCGAGCGCTATCGCATGCTGGAGCGCCGCAAGGCCGATCGTGCCGCCGTTCCGGCGCTGTCCAATCACGATTTCCTGCGCACCTGCGGCCTCCACGCCACCGCGCCCTATCTGATGGACAATCTAGATTTCGCGCCGCGGATCGCCGATCTGATCAACCGCTCGAACCAGCTCAACTATACCGGTTCGCGCATCGATCAGGCGACGCTTGAGGCGCAGATCGTCGACGTCATGGCGTATGACAGCTGGTCGATCTTCGCCTGGGACAGCTATGGCCGCCACGGGCTGGTCGGTTTCGTCATGGTCGATCGCGCCGCGGAAGCGCTGGTCCATTTCACCTTTTCCTGCCGGATCATGCACATGGGCCTCGAAGCCTATGCGCTGTCCAAAGTTCGCGCGAAATGGCCGGGGATCGACACCGGCGGCTGGGACGGCCGGTTCGATACCACGGATCCCGACTGGATCGCCGATGCCGACTTCCACGATCCGGAGGTTCGCGGCGCGATCCTTGCCGAGCAGGCGCCCGGGCTGCTGGCGGAGCCCGCGGTGCGGGTCATGTTCGATTGCCAGTCGGGGGGCATCGCGCATTACAGCCGCTTCCGTCCGGCGATCGAGTTCGATCACTATCCCCGCGTCTTCATGATGCGGATGATGGATGACGGCAGCTGGCGCGATCAGGATTTCCCGCCCTTCCTCGTCTATGGCGCAACGGTCGACTATCTCGACAATCGCTGGGGCGATCGCTGGCCCTTGGTCGATCTCGGCCTCTATGCCACCTGCGTGGTGCGCACCTGCATCATGCTGATCGAGCAGGATCGCCGCATGCTCGTCGTCCTCCCGCCCGAGGATGCGCCAGCGGAGAAATACCGCACCGGTCTCAACCACACGCCCGAGCGCTGCCGCAGTCTCAACGCACTGTGGCGCAAGGCGGCGCACGAGAATCCCGATCATGTCTGGGTGCTCGACGTGGCGGACGTCGCCGGGCCGGACGAAATGGCCGATGTCACCCATTATCATGCCGGCCTGCTGCAGAAGATCGCCGGCCAGGTCGATTGCTGGATCGAGGCGGTGGCGCTGGGTGGCGGAGAAGGGCAGGCCGAGGCCGCCTAGGGGATGATGATGCTCGTCTCGGCCTTCACCCGGTCGAGCGCGATCAGCGAGCGATAGCTGGCGATGAATGGCTGCTCGGCGAACAGCTTCTTGGTCAGCGCCGAATAGGCACGCATGTCCGACGTGACGATCACCAGCATGAAGCTCACCCCGCCGGTGACGTAATAGCATTGCTGTACCTCGGGCGTGTCGAGGAACATCCTTCGCGCCAGTTCCACCGTCGGTGCGTGCTCGTTGATCAGTTGCACCTCGACGATCGAAGTGATGGTCAGCGGCACCGCATCGGGATCGACGATCGCCACGTTGCGCGCGATCACGCCCGAGGCTTCCATCGACGCGATCCGCCGCTGCACCGCCGCTGCGGACAGGTTCACCGCTTCGCCGATCCTGCGCTGCGGCATCTTGTTGTCCGCCTGCACGAGTCGAAGGATCGCCCGGTCGAAGCCGTCGAGCGTCCGCGCGGACTTGTCCCGTTCGCCTGTCATCCAGCGAGTTTTTGTTGCATCCGGGTGCCAAATCAAGAGCACTCAGCCCGCCTGGGCGATGATATTCCCCGAAGCGAAGGGAAATGTGCATGTCGGCCGATCGCGGATCATTGGTGTTGGGCGTGCTGTGCGGCGCGGCCGCCGGCGCGCTCTGGGGTCTGGTGTTCCTCGCGCCGGAACTGGCCCGTGCCTTCGGCCCGCTCGAGCTGACCATCGGCCGCTATCTCGCTTATGGCCTGATCTCCGCTGCGCTGATCGCCCCGCGCTGGCGCAGCCTTGCTGCCACGCTGGGGGCAGGGGAGTGGCGCGCGCTCGCCTGGCTCGCGCTCCTGGGCAACACGCTCTATTATATTCTCCTCGCCAGTGCGGTGCAGCTCGGTGGCGCCGCGATCACCGCGCTGGTGATCGGCTTCCTGCCTGTCGTGGTGACCATCGTCGGCAGCCGCGCGAAGGACGCCGTGCCGCTAACCCGCCTCGCACCGTCGTTGCTGCTCTGCGCCGCCGGCGCGCTCTGCATCGGCTGGCAGGCGCTGTTCCTGCCGTCGAGCCGTCCGGTCAGCGCGCAGCTGGCCGGGCTGCTCTGCGCGATCGGCGCGCTCGCGTCCTGGGGCGCCTATGCCGTGTACAACAACCATATGCTTGCGCGGGTGAAGAGCGTGTCGTCGCACGACTGGAGCCTGCTGATCGGCATCGCCACCGGCGCGCAGAGCTTGGTGCTGATTCCCCTCGCGCTGCTGCTCGGCACACGCAGCCATGGGGCAGGGGACTGGGCGCTGTTCGTCGCGGTATCGGCCGGCGTGGCGGTGTTCGCGTCGATCGTCGGCAATGCGCTGTGGAACCGGATGAGCCGGTTACTCCCGCTGACCCTCTCCGGGCAGATGATCACTTTCGAGACGCTGTTTGCCTTGCTCTACGCCTTCGCCTGGGAGCATCGCGGCCCGACCGCGCTGGAAGGCGCGGCGTTTGTGCTGGTGGTGGCGAGCGTGGTGAGCTGCGTGGCGGCGCATCGGAGGCCTGCTCAATCCTCCCCCGGAGGGGGAGGGGGACCAGCGAAGCTGGTGGAGGAGGAATCTTCACCAGCGGTGTCGCCTGTGGCGCGCTACCCCTCCACCCCTGGCTGCGCCAGCCCTTCGGGGGAGGATTGGACTGTTACCCCATCATGCTCCGCGCCACCGCCTCGGCCGTCTTGATCCCGTCGATCGCGGCCGAGAGAATCCCGCCTGCATAGCCGGCGCCTTCGCCGGCCGGGAATAGCTGCGTCACGTTCAGGCTCTGGTGATCCTTGCCCCGCGTGATCCGCACGGGCGAGGACGTCCGCGTTTCCACCCCGGTCATGATCGCATCATGATGGTCGTAATTGGCGATCTGGCGGCCGAACACTGGCAGCGCCTCGCGGAACGCCTCGATCACGAAGCCAGGCAGGCATTCGGACAGGTCGGTCATCTTCACGCCCGGCTTGTACGAGGGGATGACTTCGCCCAGCGCGGTCGAGGGCCGCCCGGCGACCAGGTCGCCGACAAGCTGTCCCGGCGCATGATAGTTGGAGCCGCCGGCGATGAAGGCCATGTCCTCCCAGTGCCGCTGCAGCTCGATGCCGGCTAGCGGGCCGCCCGGATAGTCCTTCGCCGGGTCGATCGCCACGACCAGGCCGGAGTTCGCGTTGAACTCGGCGCGCGAATACTGGCTCATCCCGTTGGTGACCACGCGGCCTTCCTCGGACGTCGCCGCCACCACGCGCCCACCCGGGCACATGCAGAAGCTGTAGACGCTGCGCCCGTTCGAGGCGTGATGGACGAGGCTATATGCCGCCGCGCCCAGGTCGGGATGCCCGGCGCACTGGCCGAAGCGCGCCCGGTCGATCCAGCTCTGCGGATGCTCGATGCGGACGCCGATCGCGAAGGGCTTGGCTTCCATATGGACGCCGCGCCGGTGGAGCATCTCGAAGGTCGGCCGGGCGCTGTGTCCCACCGCGAGCACGACATGGTCAGCCTCCAGGAAGCTGCCCCCATCCGTTGCCAGATCGTGCAGATGCAGCCCGCGCATCTTCTGGTTGCCGTCGGGGGTGCGCTCCAGTTCGATGTCGTCGACCCGGGTTTCCCAGCGATATTCGCCGCCCAGTTCCTCGATCGTGCGGCGCATGCTCTCCACCATGGTGACGAGGCGGAAGGTGCCGATATGCGGATGCGCTTCCCACAATATGTCGTCGGGCGCGCCGGCCTTGACGAACTCCTCCAGCACCTTGCGGCCGAGGAAGCGCGGGTCCTTGACCCGGCAATAGAGCTTGCCGTCGGAGAAGGTGCCGGCGCCGCCCTCGCCGAACTGCACGTTCGAATCCGGGTTGAGCTCGCCCCGGCGCCACAGCCCCCAGGTATCCTTGGTTCGCTGGCGCACCACCTTGCCGCGATCGAGGATGATCGGGCGGAAGCCCATCTGGGCGAGGATCAGCCCCGCAAACAGTCCGCACGGCCCCGCACCGATCACGACCGGGCGCAGACCGCTCCAGCCCGTCGGCGCCATCACCGGGAAATTATAGGTCATGTCCGGCGTCGGGCGCAGGTCCTTGTCGTCCTGGAAACGCGCCAGCACCGCCGCCTCGTCGGTCAGCTCGACATCGACGGTATAGACCAGCTGGATTGCGTTGCGCCGGCGGGCATCGTTGCCGCGCCGATAGACCGAATGGCTCTTCAACTCTGCGGGCGCGATGCCCAGCCGCTTCGCTATCGCCTGGGGCAGGGCCTCGGGCGCGTGGTCGAGGGGAAGATAGAGTCCGGAAAGACGAAGCATCGCGAGCCTCTAGCGGGGAATGGGCTGCGCCTCAAACCCCTCCCCCAATCGGGGAGAGCTTGCAATGTAGGATTTCGTCTGGTTCCCTCCTCTGTATGACCGGTTTCGGGCCATGCCACTGGCGAACGCGCGTTTCCGTGCCTTCCCCGATTGCCCCGTTTCAAAGTGAAATGATTTGTCTCGACTCCGTGCACTTTGCCGCCGCACCTGCCCCCTCGGTGGCCCGTTTCCGCCGCAATCGCTTGGCACTGGGTAACGATACCAGTAGAGGGACCCCATGACCGACCGCGCTTCCGTCTTCGAGACCGTCACCGCCCAGATCGAACCCTTCAACAAGAAGGGCGTCGCGCTGACCGACAGCACCACCTTCGCTGGCGACCTGGAGTGGGACAGCCTCACCGTGATGGATTTCGTCGCGGCGATCGAGGACGAGTTCGACATCATCATCACGATGAACATGCAGGCCGAAATCGAGAATATCGGCCAGCTCGTCGATGCCGTGCAGAAGCTCAAGGGCTGAGCCACGTGACTGACAGCCTGAACACCGCCGACGCACTCCCCCTGAACCCGGTCGAGGTCGCCCCCGAGCGCGACCTGATGTCGAAGTTCGATGGCCTGATCGCCGAGCGCAAGGCGCTGCTCGACAGCGGCGTCACCGATCCCTTCGCGATTGTGATGGAGCAGGTGAAGTCGCCCACCGAGGCGGTGATCAAGGGCAAGGACACGATCCTGCTCGGCACCTACAACTATATGGGCATGACCTTCGACCCGGACGTGATCCAGGCCGGCAAGGATGCGCTCGAAAAGTTCGGTTCGGGCACCAACGGCAGCCGCATGCTCAACGGCACCTTCCAGGATCATATGGAAGTCGAGCAGGCGCTGCGCGATTTCTACGGCGTCTCGGGCGCGATCGTCTTCTCGACCGGCTATATGGCCAATCTCGGCATGATCTCCACTTTGGTGGGGAAGGGCGAGTATGTCATCCTCGACGCGGACAGCCATGCGTCGATCTATGACGGCTGCAAGCAGGGCACTGCGGAGATCGTCCGCTTCCGCCACAACGACGTGGAAGACCTCGACAAGCGCCTCGGCCGCCTGCCCAAGGAAGCCGGCAAGCTGGTCGTGCTCGAGGGCGTCTATTCGATGCTCGGCGACATCGCCCCGCTGAAGGAAATGGTCGCCGTCGCCAAGAAGCATGGCGCGATGGTCCTGTCGGACGAAGCCCATTCGATGGGCTTTTTCGGCCCGAACGGCCGCGGCGTATACGAGGATCAGGGGCTCGAGGGCCAGGTCGACTTCGTCGTCGGTACCTTCTCCAAGTCGGTCGGCACCGTCGGCGGCTTCTGCATCTCGGACCACCCGAAGTTCGAGGCGATCCGCCTGGCCTGCCGTCCGTACATCTTCACCGCCTCGCTGCCGCCTTCGGTGGTCGCGACCGCGGCGATGTCGATCCGCAAGCTGATGCACGCGCACAACAAGCGTGCGCATCTGTGGGAGAATGCCCGCGCGCTGCACGGCGGTCTCAAGGAAATGGGCTTCAAGCTCGGGACCGAGACCCCCGATTCGGCGATCATCGCGGTGATCCTCGAGGATCAGGAGCAGGCAGTGATGATGTGGCAGGCGCTGCTCGACGGCGGCCTCTACGTCAACATGGCGCGCCCGCCAGCGACTCCGGCCGGCACTTTCCTGCTGCGCTGCTCGCTCTGCGCCGAGCACACCGCCGAGCAGATCCAGCGCGTGCTGGGCATGTTCAAGGCGGCGGGCCAGGCCGTGGGCGTTATCGACTAAGAGTGCTTCCCCGTGCGGGGCGGGTCGACTAAAAACGAGCCCGTAATGAGTGAGAGTAACCCCGCTCTGGAACGTGCCTTGCGGGCAGCCAACTGGCGGATGATGCTGCTTGGCGCGCTGGCGCTGCTCGGCATTGCCGTGCTCGCCGCGGTGGCGGTCATCCAGGCGCGCACCGATGCGGAGCGCGACCGGGCGATCGCCCGCCAGCAGCATACGTTCGACGTGATCATGCGGGTCAGCCAGCTCTCCGGCGCGATTGCCGGGGCGGAGGCGGCGCTGGGGCGCTACGTGGTCAGCGCCGACAAGAATCTCGGCCAGCAATATGGCGATCAATGGAATCGGGCGGCCGAGCAGATCACCCGCCTGCGCCAGATCACCGCGGACAATCCCGCCCAGCAGGCGCGGATCGACCGGTTGAAACGGGCGTTCGACGATCGCGGCAAGGAACTCGCCACCACCGCGCTCTACTCGACCTACAAGCGGCATAACGATGCCTGGGGCAGCTATTATCAGGTCCGCCAGAGCGAGGCGCGCAGCCGGCTGGAAGCGCTGCTGAGCGATGTGGTCGATAGCGAACGGAGGCTGCTCCACGACCGGACCGTCGCCGCCTCCGATCTGCTGGCCAATTCGGGATTGGCATCCCGGTTGCTCACCGCGTTCGGCATCCTGATCGTGCTGGGTGCCGTGGTGCTCGGCTGGTTCGCGATCGAGGCGCAGGGCGAGCGTGCGATGGCCGATGCCAATGCGGATGCCGAGCGCGAGCGCGCTGTCGAACTGCAGCAGGCCGTGGCCGACGCGACCGAACAGCTGCGCAACGAAGCCGGCGAGCGCGAGGCGGCGCAGGAGCAGCTCCGTCAGGCACAGAAGATGGAGGCCGTGGGTCAGCTCACCGGTGGTATCGCGCATGATTTCAACAATATGCTGGCGGTTGTGCTTGGCGGGTTGGAACTTGCCAAGCGCCATCTTCACAGCGGTGGCCCCGATGCGCAGCGCCATATCGAGAATGCGATGGAGGGTGCGAACCGGGCAGCAGCGCTGACCCGGCGCCTGCTCGCCTTCTCGCGCGCCGAACCGCTGCTGCCGGAAGCGGTGCAGGCGGGCGTGCTGATCGACGGCATGGCCGATCTGCTCGATCGCACGCTGGGCGACGGCATCGCGGTCGCGACGTCGGATGCCGGCATGGGCTGGACGATCTGGGTCGATCGCCACCAGCTCGAGAACGCCCTGCTCAATCTCGCGGTCAATGCTCGCGACGCAATGGAGGGGCAGGGGACGCTCAGCATCGGCACTGGCGGCGCCACTCTGGCGGAAAACCAGATCGGTGAATGCCCGGCCGGCGACTATGTCTCGATCGAGGTGGGCGACACTGGCGCCGGCATGACGCCGGAGGTGCTGGAGCGTGTGTTCGAGCCATTCTTCACGACCAAGCCCGTCGGCAAGGGTACCGGGCTGGGGCTCAGCCAGATCTTCGGTTTCGTCCGACAGTCGGGCGGCGAGATCGGCATCGACACCGCGCCCGGGCGGGGCACTCGGGTCACCCTCTATCTGCCCCGTTATATGGGCGAAACCGCGCCCGAAGCGCCGATCCTGGCGGAAGGCGAATCACCGTCTGTCAGCCGTGCCCTTGATGTGCTGGTGGTGGAAGACGATCCGCGCGTGCTTGCCGCAACCCTGGGCGCGCTGGAGGAGCTGGGTCACCGGGTTACCGGTTGCCCGGATCCGTTCGCTGCGCCCGCTGTAATTGCGACGTTGCCGGCGCTCGATCTGATCGTGTCCGACGTGTTGATGCCGGGTCAGACCGGGCCGGAAATGATCGCCGGGCTGGGCGAGGGCATCGAAGGTGTCGCGGTGCTGTTCGTCACCGGTTTCGCCGGTGAGGCCGATGCGACGATCTTCCGGGGGCGCACCGTGCTGCGCAAGCCCTTCACCATCGCCCGGCTCGAGGCTGCCGTAGGTGAGGCAATGGCGCAGGATGCGCGGCGGTTGGGGCGGGTGACTGCCGAATAGGGCGCGCCAGCCGCGAGCCTGTCAGTTCGGCGTGCCGGGGCGCGTCGCCAATGGCGGAGCAGGCTTGTAGCTCACGAAGCACCAGTCCGGCGCGCAGTTGGCAGAAGCCTCGATGATCCCGGCGTAACGTTCCACCGCTGCGCAATCGGCGCCTGCGGCATGGAGGATGATCGGCCGGTGCGGCGTTTCGCGCCCGGCGCCGCTCGCGAAGTCCTCCAGCGATGTGTCGCTGGCGCGGATGAACCCCCACATCGCCACGCCGCCATTGTCGCGCACTTCATAGGCGCCGGCGGTCTTCTTCGGCAGCCTGGTGCCCCATTGCGCAGAGAGGTTGCAGGTCTTGTCCGGTACGGTCAGCGACAGCAGCGCGATCGGGAACAGGATCATTGCAGGTTACTCCTCGCCGGGGTGCTCGTGCCCGTGATGCTCACCCATGGTACGCGAAAGCTGCGCTGCCGCCATCTCGCGCGCCTTGTTGCGCGGCAGCCCCAGCGCCCGGGCCATCGGAGCGCCGAGCAGGGCATCGCCTACGGCCATCAACACCAGCTGCAGCGTTTCCTCGTGCAGCGAGTGGCTCTTGTCGTCATGCCCTTCGGCCAGTTCGTCGATCAGCTTGTGGATCGCCTCAAGGATCGGGTCGAGCGCGTCCTGGTTGCCGGTCAGGATCATCCAGCTTGCCAGTGCGCCCGCGCCGCCCTTGTCGAAAGCGTCGAAGGTCAGGTTGACGACTTCGTGGTCGTCATGGTCGCCGGCGCGCGCGCGCATCACCGCAGCGCCGATCTTGCCGGTGACGCTCTGCGCGATATTGGCGGCGAGCGCCTTTTGCAGGCCCGATGCCGAGCCGAAATGATGCAGCAGATTCGCGTGCGTCCGCCCGATCTTCGCCGCCACCGCCTTCAGCGTCACTGCGCCTGGTCCGGACTCGATCAGCAGCGTGCGCGCGGCTTCAAGTGCGGCATCGCGGGATTCTTCCGGTGAAAGACGTTTGCGTGGTGCGACGGTCATGTTCAGCGATGTGCCCCCAAAAACATCGCTTACGGCATGATTTCCAAGGGGGAAAGCACTTCCTCCCCCGGCTGGGCCGGGGAAGGAAGCCGCGGCATCACGCCGCCATTCGGTGGTCCTCGTCTCCGCCACCGCTGCAATCGTCCTCGCGGAGGTCGATCTCGTAGCGAGTCGTGGGGGCTTCGCAGCCGCGACCGCGCGAGTAGACCGAGACGAGCTGGCCGGTCGGGCGGAAGCCCAGCTTGCGCAGCACCCGGCCCGAGGCGGGATTGTCGATGAAGTGGCCGGCGGTCACCCGGCGGATGCCGCGGGAACGCGCCGCGTTCAATACCGCGCGTCCGGCCTCGGTCGCGAAGCCGTTGCCCCAGGCCGCAGGCGTGTACCAATAGCCAAACTCGTTCGGCTCGTCCTTCCACTCGCTCAGGCCGGTGCCGCCGATCAGGCGCGTCGCGCCGTCCCGGTGCTCGAACACCAGGAACTTGGTATCGACAGGATTGTCGAAGCTCGAAAGGAAGGTCTCGGCCGCTTCCATGGGATAGGGCCATGGCGCGCGCGACAGATTGCGCACGACATTCTCATGGCCAATCGCCTGCATCAGGGCAGAAGCGTCCTCGGGCCAGCCGGGCCGCAGTGTCAGTCTTTGCGTTCGCACGAACATGACCATCTCCTTGGTCCTGCGACGCCCCACGCCACGCTAGTGTGACGGGGTTGTTGCGTCGTGGTGTCAGGGAGGAAATAAAAAAGGGAGCCGGGGTGACCCGCTCCCTTTTTTTGCTGGTTCGTTCGTCGAACCCGGGTCACCCTGGTGGGCAACCCGGCCGGTTACCCGATGTTATTCGGCGGCTTCCGCAATCATGTCTACCGAGCAGAACTTGCGGCCAAGCTTGCCTTCCTTGAACGACACGCGGCCGTCGACGAGTGCGAACAGGGTATGGTCCTTGCCCATGCCCACGTTCACGCCCGGATAGATCTTGGTGCCGCGCTGACGCACGATGATGTTGCCGGCGACGACTGCTTCGCTGCCGAACTTCTTCACGCCAAGACGACGACCGGCCGAATCACGACCGTTACGCGAAGAACCGCCTGCCTTCTTATGTGCCATGGTCTATACTCCTCGTATCTTCGCTTACGCTTCCGCGGCCGGGGCTTCAGCCTCGGCGGGAGCGGCGGCCTTCTTCGCCTTCGGCGCGGCCTTCTTGGCTTCCTGAGCACCGATCGCGGTGATCTTCAGGATGGTGTGGTTCTGGCGGTGGCCGTTCTTGCGACGATAGTTGTGGCGACGGCGCTTCTTGAAGACGATAACCTTCTCGCCCTTCGCCTGCGCAATGATTTCGGCCGAAACGGTCAGGCCGTCGGTCGACTTCAGCTCACCACCTTCGCCGGCGAGCAGAACGTCGCCGAGCGTGACCGTCGAACCGGCCTCGCCGTCGAGCTTCTCGACAACGATCTTATCTCCTGCGGCAACGCGATACTGCTTGCCGCCCGTGCGCACGATAGCGAACATCGGGTCTCTTCTCTGGTTCAAATGCTTGTGCCCGCCAAGGTTGCACCTCGGCAGGAGGAAGGGCGCAGCTAAGGGAGAGAGTCGTGGAAGTCAACCGGTAACTGCCCGAAACGGCAGTTAGTCGCCCCACTTAATGACGGTGCGTGCGCTTCAGCGTGTAGCGACCGCCGGTATAGCCGTCGAAAAGCCCGTTGATCGCCGGATGGTCGACCGGTTCCTCGCTGTCGTCAGCCACCAGATTCTGCTGGCTGACATAGGCGACATAGCTCGAGTCGTCGTTTTCGGCGAGCAGATGATAGAAAGGCTGGTCCTTGCGGGGACGCACATCCTCGGGAATCGCTTCGTACCATTCGTCGCTGTTGGCGAAGACCGGGTCGACATCGAAGATCACACCGCGGAATTCGAACTGGCGGTGCCGCACCACGTCGCCGATCGCGAAGCGGGCAGTGGCAACCGGGGGCATGGGAACGCCCGGTTCATAAGGGGGAGGGGAGGCGCCAGGCGTCTGAGTCATGGATTTAATTTAGTATCTCTGCGTTCCGGCACAAGGATGCGCTTGCAGTATCCAAAACCCTGCGCTAGTGGCCCGCCCTCACAGCGACCAACGCGGAACTCTTCCGCGTCACAATCGCCTCGCGGAGAGGTGGCAGAGTGGTCGAATGCGCCGCACTCGAAATGCGGTTTACGGGTAACCGTAACGTGGGTTCGAATCCCACCCTCTCCGCCATTTACGCCTTCTCATAGCGTCTCAGCTTGTTCCAAGCCGTCTCAAAAAATGAGCGATTTCAGATACTTGCTGAAAATCATTGTCTCGGTTAGTCTCAAGCAGGATCGGGGCAGCGCGCCGCAATTGGTGGTACCTTGTAGGGTACTGAATTGCGGCTCGGCCTTTTCGGGGACGATCCAACGACCAGCTGACCCATGGCGGGTACGGGTCTTGAACGGGAGTTCGAGACTATGACCGGCCGCACGCTCAATCGACTCACTGCCACCAAGGTCGCGGCGCTAAAGGAGCCCGGCAAGTACGCGGATGGGGGTGGTCTGTACCTCCATGTGGACGCATCAAGGCGCCGCTGGCTCTTCCGCTACTCCTGGCGAGGGTCTCGCTGCGAATTCGGCCTGGGTAGCGCCCGGTCGCTCTCGCTCGCGAAGGCGCGTGAGCAGGCAGCGGAGTGCCGTGAGCTCATTCTGGAAGGGCGAAACCCGAAGCTCGCTCGGGGCCGGGGCCATGATGCGATTACCTTCGGGGAGTTCGCCGACCAGTATATCGAGACGATGGCCCCCGCCTGGCGGAATCCGAAGCACGTGGCCCAGTGGAAGATGACGCTTACAAAATATGCTGCACCGCTTCGAAGACTAGCGATTGCGGACATCGGTACCGACGAGGTGATGCGGACGCTTCGACCGCACTGGTCCCGCGTTCCGGAAACGGCGGACCGGCTTCGCGGGAGGATCGAGAATATCCTAGACGCAGCTAAGGTTGCGGGCTTCAGAGATGGCGAAAACCCGGCCAGGTGGCGAGGGCACCTTAACCAGTTGCTCCCCAAGCGTCCTGGATGTCGCGGTCATCATGCGGCGCTGGCTTTCCAGAAGATCAGGCCGTTCATGAAGAAGCTCCGGACTCGTCCGGCTAATGCGGCTCGAGCGCTTGAGTTCCTCATCCTGACCGCAGCGCGGACCAAGGAAGTGCTGCTGGCAGACTGGAGCGAGATCGACCTCAGGCAGAAGCTCTGGATCGTACCTGCCGAGCACATGAAGGCTGGGCGCGTGCACCGAGTTCCCCTGTCAGATCCCGCGCTGGAAATTCTGCTTGCGACCCCCGAGGACAAAAGAAGTGGTTTCATCTTCAAGGGCGAGGGATTGGAAAAGCCGCTCACCATTATGGCAATGCCGATGCTGTTGAGGCGGATGAAAGTGGACGCGACCGTGCATGGTTTCCGTTCTACCTTCAGGGATTGGTCATCTGAGGAGACAAATTATCCCAATGAGGTGTGCGAAATGGCGCTCGCGCATAGCATTCCAGGAAAAGCGGAAGCCGCCTATCGCCGAGGGGATCTCCTCAAGAAGCGAAAGGCCCTGATGGACAGCTGGGCGAAGTATTGTGGGCCGCACCCCATGCCGAAGGTGAAACCGGCCTGAGCCAGGTCGGGCATCGCGGCGGGCGGAGCTGCGGTGCCCGACTATCTGGAAGACATGAGCAGGCTGGCCACGCGGTATCGCTCTTAGCCAAGGGATTATTGCATTATTCCGCTGGAGGCATTGTCCACGGCATTCCTGGCATGTCTAGATCCAATCGGCCGAAGGCGAGGGGACGACCGTCCGCCTGCTCCTCGGCCGCGAGTCCAGGCAGCTGGGCGCCGACGAATATGGGCTCGTGTCTTCGATGGAAGCTGAAGGCGGATCGGAGACGGTCCTCGTCGTCGAGGATGACGGCGAAGTTCGCGCCTACACCGTCGGCATCCTCCGCGAACTGGGCTATCGCGTGGTCGAGGCGCATGATGGGACACTCCGCGGTGCGCCTGCTCGAGCGCGACGATTTTTCGATCGATCTGCTGCTTACCGATGTGGTGATGCCCCAAATGTCGGGCGAGGAGCTCGCGCATACCGCGCGCTCCATGCATCCAGACCTGAAGGTCCTGTTCGCCTCGGGCTACACTCGCGACGCGATCATGCGGGACGATCGGCTCGAATCTGGCGTCGATCTGATCACCAAGCCATTCACATACGCCACGCTTGCCGCCAAGGCGCGCGAAGTGCTTGGATGCTAGAGCGCCGGCGCGATTACATCGTCGCCAGCGCGTCCCCGGCGACCTTCCGCACCAGCTCGACAACGGAGGTGGCGGCGAAGCGCTGCATGATTCGCGCGCGGTGAAATTCGACCGTTCGCGGGCTGATGGCTAGGCGCAATGCGATCGCCTTGTTGCTGGCGCCTTCCTGCAACGCGAGCATCACCTCGCGCTCGCGCGCCGTGAGCTTGCCGGACAGGGCGATAAGCTGGGGGTCGGTTAGCGAAACGGGTGCGGCGCGCTCGACGTACCTACGCGCAGTGATCAGCCAGCCGGCCGCGTTGTCGGCGCCATCGAACGGCTCGACCGTGACGTACAGCTCGACGTCACCGAGTGTGTCGACGTCGATCACCCCGGCCCAGCTGCCCTGCGAGGCGATCTCCGACATCGCCACGTCCACATCAACGCCAAGCACGCCCAGAATCGCCAGCCCATGGGTGGCGTCGGCCCCGCCACTAAGGAACCGGTTAATCGCGGGGTTGAGGAAATGTACGGTAAAGTCGCGGCCGCACACGGCGACACCGATAGACGAACGATCAATCGCGGCGAGGACGAGGTCATACGAGGAAGTTCCGAAATCGCGTTCCGTGGATAGTTGCGAAACTTTCAAAATATAAATTCCTCATGCTGTAGAGAGATCGACTATATTTTCTTGAGTAGATCAATTGTTTGACCTGGTAGTCATACGAGTATCTACGTTGAAAGGTTGCGGCTAAGCGAAAACTAATCCCGGGGGGCCTGATTCCAGGAGACCGGTTTAGATGTTCGTTTCGCACGTGATGGCGTCCGCCACCCCGGCTACCAAGTTGCGCCTCGCGCTTCTCGGCAGCGTATCCACCGCCGCAGCAATGCTGCTTCTGCCCACCAGCGCCGCTGCGCAGGCGACGACCTGCTCGCAGACCGGCACCACGATCACCTGCGTCGATGGCGCGGCCACCGTGCTTACCGGCACCACCACCGCCGGCAATGCAACGGTTGCGGGCCCCGGCCTGGTGACCGTCGATACGACCGGCCCGGCAACGACGACCTATGCCGCCACTGGCCCGATCGCGACGACCGGCGTAACCGCGGTCCACCTCACCTCCACGGGCGGCGCACTCAGCCTTACCCCTGCCGGCGCCAGCGCGCCGGTGAACATCAACGTCACCGGCGGGGTCGCTGCCAATGGCGTCACGCTCAATACGCTCGCCCAGCCGGCCACCTTCACGGTCGGCAACATCGCGACCAGCGGCGCCAATTCCTTCGGCGTGCTGTCGACGGCCGGCGGCGACCTTACGCTGCGGACCGGCAACATCAACGTCACGGGTGCGAACAGCACCGCGATCGACGCGGGCGCCCAGAGCGGCGCCATCTCGACCACTGCGGGCAACATCACCGCGACCGGCCGCGGCATCCGCACGGTTTCGGCGACCAACGGCGCGAACACCGTTGTCGCCGGCAATGTCGTGACGGGCGATCGCGCGATCCTCGCCAATGGAGGCACCGTGTCGGTCACCGCCGGCAACATCACCACCTCGACCAACGGCGCCACCACCCCCGGCGGCTACGGCATCGCGGCGCAGGGCTTCACCGGCAACGTCACGGTCCGCACCGGCACCGTCAGCACGGTTAACGGCGGCGGCATCATCGCCAATGCGTTCAGCCCGACCGGCGCGATCGACATCGGCGGCTGCCCAAGCGTCACCACGACTGGCGACAACGCAACCGCGGTCTCGGCACAGGCCGCTGGCACCGGATCGGTGACGGTTAATTGCGGCGCGCTCTCTACGACCGGCCTCAACAGCAATGGCGTGTTCGCGACATCGGTCGGCGGCAACATGGCGGTCAACATCGCCTCGGCGACCACCTCGGGCATCGGCTCCTATGGCGTCACCGCCAACACCATCGGCGCCGGCACGGTCACCACCAATGCGGGGGTGATCACCACCACCGGCAATGGCGGCACGGGCCTGTACATCCGCGCGGCCACCGGCGCGATCGATGCCGGCTACGGCAACATCACCACGTCGGGCATCGCGGCCGGCGTTAACAGCGCCAGTGCTCTAGATCTTGCCTCAACCGGCACGATCAACCTGCGCGGTAACGGCTCGACGCTTCGCACCAATGGCGCCGGCGTGACCGCCGCGCTCGTCACCGGCGCGGGCGTCACGGGCAATCTCGGCAACGTCACCACCACGGGTCTCGGCGCGCAGGGTGCGATCATCACCTCGACCGCGCCGATCAACCTGACCGTCGGCACCGTGGCGACGACCGGCAATGGTCTGATCGTCAACGCCGGCACCAACCCCGTCACGCTTACCACCGGTGCTGTAACCGCGACCGAGGCGGGCGCGACCGGCACGGTCGTCAATAGCACCGGCGCGGTGACCTTCACCGGCGGCAGGCATGCGGCCAATGGCGCGAACGCGCTTCGCATCACCGGTGGTGCTGGGGCGATCAACGCTTCTGTCGCCGGCGCCGGGACTACCGGCACCGGAACTGCGGTCGTCATCACCGGCACCGGCCCGGTGACGTTCGTCAACAGCGGTACGATCACCACCACCGGCGCCACGTCTGACGGCATCAACATCGTTACGCCGGGCACCATCGCCATCACCGGCGGACAGGTTGCCACCACCGGCGCCAACAGCCGAGGCATTGTCGCCAATGGCGGCGGGGCAGTCACCATTTCGGCGACCGGCGTCACCACCACGGGCGCGACGTCGAATGCGATCGTGGCGAACAGCACGGCAGGCTCGGTTGGCGTCTCGCTCAGCGGCACAAACAACTCGGCCAGCCTTGACGGCGTGAGCATCGCGGCGGCGACCACCGCCAATCTCGCCCTGACCTCAGGCACCCTCACCGGCCTCAACAACGGCGCAACGATCACGTCGGGCACGGGCACCACGGTGACCAACGCCGGTACGCTCGGCGGCGGCAACTATGCCCTCGCGGTCACCGGCGGCGCGGCGACGGTCAACAATAGCGGCACGATCAACGGCCGCATCCTGCTGACCGCCAATGGCGATACGGTGAACAACACCGGCACCTTCAATGCGAACAGCAACAGCGACTTCGGCGCGGGCGCGGACGTGTTCAACAACAGCGCCACGCTCCGCGTACTCGGCCTGGCGACGACCGCCGGAACGGTCACGCTCACCGGACTGGAGACGTTCAACAACAGCGGCCTGGTCGATCTGCGTAACGGCCATGTCGGCGATGTGCTGGTTCTGCCGGGCAGTTATGCCGGCAACGGCGCGGCGCAGCTCGGCGTCGATGTCGATCTTATTGCTTTCACCGCCGACCAACTGCGCATCGGCGGCGCGGCGACGGGCACAACGATCGTCTCGGTCGCCGCGCTCGATAATGTGCCGGCGGTGCTCAGCACCAGCGCAGGCGCAGTGGTGGCGCAGGCCGGCGCGGCCTCGTCTGCAACGGCGTTCACGCTCGACGGCGGCAGCGTCGATCAGGGCCTGATCCAGTATGGCATCGTCTACAACCCGACGACCTTCGCCTACAGCCTAGTCGCCACGCCCGGCGTCGGGGTCTATCGCGCATCGCTGTTCGCCGAAGGGGTGCGTAACCTTTGGCTGCAGTCGGGCGACAGCTGGTCCGGGCATATGCGCGAGTTGCGCGACAATGTCGCCGCCAATGGCCCCGGTGGTGCCGGCGGGCGCGTCTGGGCCCAGGTGCTTGGTCAGGTCGAGCAACGCGGCAGCAACCGCAGCTTCGCCTTCAACGGCGTCACTACCCCGGTCGATCTGAGCTACAAGCAGGACTATTTTGGCGGCCAGATGGGCGTGGATCTGGGCGCTCCGGTGGGTGAGGGCGGATTCGCCTTCGGCCTGACCGGCGGCTATCTCAATTCCAACCTGAACTTCGCCAACTCGCCTGACCGGATCAACTTCGATGCGGTCAATGGCGGTGTCTATGCCAGCCTCAACGCCGGCAGCTTCTTCGTCAACACGCTCGCCAAGTACGACTATTATTGGGGCGACAATGTCAGCATCTCGGGTCGCTACACCCAGAAGCTGAAGGGCTCGATCTATGGCGGCAAAGCGGAGGTAGGCGTCCGCTTCGGCAGCAAGCTCTGGTTCGAGCCGGCGGCAAGCGTTTCCTACACGCATTCCGATTTCGACAATTTCGGCAATGCGTCAGGCAATTTCGCTTTCAACGACCAGGACGGCGTGCGCGGCCGTGGTGGCGCGCGGATCGGCTTCACCAGCGATATCGGTCCCGCCAAGATGACGCTCTATGGGGGCGGCAACTATGTCCATGAGTTCAAGGGCCAGGACCAGGTCACCTTCACCAGCGGCGGACAGACGGTGCGCTTCGGCAACCAGCGGCTGAGCGACTATGGCG
>PJUL01000413.1_pt1 | contig 31931 bp, 26 predicted proteins | sample 1512221 | NCBI WGS metagenome assembly PJUL01 (sample SAMN08177667, study PRJNA422409) | Feces metagenome, whole genome shotgun sequencing project.
GGCCAGCGTGGCCGGTGAATCCTTGTAGCGCGCCAGCCAAGCCAAAACTGCAGAGCGGTCGTCATTGGCCGCTACCTGGGGTAGGCCCTGGGCCCGATTTCGGCCACGCTCTCCGGACAGGTGAAGGGGCAGCACCAAGCCCTCCAAAGGCTCAAGATGCGCCAAAACGGCCGGTGCGATGGTCAAACTGCTCATGGGCCAAATTCTATGGACATTAGAGTAATTATGTCCAGAGACTGAAAATTAATTCAATGATTTATACGTTATACGTTGTATTATTTAAGAATGAGCGAAGAATCCGAAATCCAAGCCGAAGTTGAAGCCCTGCGGGAGCGTTTCAGCGACACGAAAGCGTTGTACCGCGAGGTTTGCGCGTTGCTGTTCTTCCGATACGGCATCACGCCCACAGCCAGCAAGCTCTATCAGCATGTGCGCAAGGGCTCCATGAGTGCCCCGGCCGAAGCGCTGGCCAAGTTCTGGGAGGATCTGCGCGGCAAGGCTCGGGTGGAGATCGATCACCCCGATCTACCGGAGGCGCTTAAAGAGGCTGCAGGCCAGGCGGTCAGCGTGCTGTGGACCCAGGCAACGGAGTTGGCGCGCGAGGAGCTAGCTGTCCTGCGCGTCGAGGCACACGCAGAGGCCCAGAGTGCACAGGCAGGCCTGCAGGAGGCTCTGCAGCGAAGCGCCGTCCTGGAGACCCAGATACAGACCGCACAGACCAAAGTCACCGAACTGGAGACCCGAGCTCAGGCCCTTGCTGCAGAGCTTGAGCAAGAACGGCGTGCGCACGCTGCGAGCACAGCGAGAGGTGAGGCTCTGTCCAGGCAGGTGGATGAGCTGAAGCAGGAGCAATCGAAGAGCAGGCAGCATTTCAGTGCTGAACTTGACAAGGGGCGTGCGGCCATCGATGAGGCGGCCTCCCGTGCGGCCGAGGCCGAGCGCCGCGCGCTTCGTGAAATTGATAGGGAGCGCACCGCTCGAACGCAGGTTGACAAGCAACTGGAGCAGCTACGGGGCAAGTTCGCAGAAGTGGAGCGTGATCACCATGCCAAGGTCCTGGAGGCCAACGCAGCCCAGACACGATTGGCCGCAGACCTGGAGAGCGCACGGGCTTCGCTGACCGAGAGCGCCCGCGTGAACCAACTGCAAGGCGTTGAGCTACAGCAGGCACTGCAGGCAGTGGCGCAGCACAAAGCGGAGGCTGACACCCTGCGCGCATTGGTGGCGCAGTTTCAACCGCCGCCCAGGCCAGCTCGCAAGAAAAAACCGATAGACGGCCATTGATTGCGTCCACGTCGGCCGACAGTCGGCGAAAAAGCCCCACACAGAATCTGCATACAACCTAGCGACGATCCAATGGCACGCGACGACTTTACGAAACCGACCAAGAATCAGGCTTACCAGCGGGTGGCTGGTCGTTGTTCCAATCCCGATTGCCGGGCAACCACCTCTGCGCCAGTGGGTGAAGCTGATTTCTCCAACGTGGGAGTCGGCGCGCATATTCATGCAGCATCGCCCGGGGGACCTCGATACCTCGCGACCATGACAGCACAAGACCGGCGCGGCTTCGGCAACATCATTTGGCTATGCCAAACCTGCTCGACGATCATTGACCGGGACCCCGCCTCGTACCCTGCGAAGACTCTCAAAACATGGAAATCTTCGGCTGAAACAAGGGCTCTGATGGAGCAAGGCAAACGGCTTCCCGATGAAAAGGATATCTATCGCATGACGGCCATGGCAATGGGCACCCGATCCCCCGGGTTTTATCCTGAAGCCATCGGTAATGTTCACAAAGCGCTTGCCGATCAGCTTGAGTCTGTTGATCCGAGGTTTAGCATTTCCACGGCTTACTCGGGTGGCAACACAACGATTACCCTCGGCGTGAAAGAAACGGTGTCGTTCTCCATCAAGATTGCAGCGGAATCGGCTAATCTCTGGCGAAGAGGTCTTCGAGCGGCCATTGACGAGGGGCGTGAAGCGACGCTTCCACTCGATGGGGTCGTTTTTGAAGGATCGAAAATCTTCGACGTGCTGCATAAAGATGCCGACCTAGCATCCATAACGATCATGCCAGCGACACGTCCAGCCGTGTTCAAGATACTTGCGCCCCTAGCTGAACCTGCAATTTTTGAAACCATTAATGGTCAGTTAACAGCTGGGCGTAAGCAAATCCGATTCTCAGGCGCTGGATGCGGCGGTCTTCTAGATGTGGAAATAATTTTTACACCGACCGGTGGTGACAGTGTCCACTCGGTATCCAACCTGACGACCAACATGCAAGCGTGGCAAGGAAAGGAGGCCGCCAGCCCTCCGTACCTAGACGCATTTATCAGCTTGCTCGAAACGATTCTGGATTCCTCAGCCTCCGTCTCATTTGCGTTGGAAGTCGAAGGGAATCAGGTTGCGGCCGGGAATTTCCATACTCCTAAGCATATAGAGGAGATGAGCGACACGCTTGCATTTGCCTTCTATGTCAGGCGAGCCAGAAACGTGCTGAGATATCTTCGTAAAAGTGCCCCTATCAATATCTTCGAAAGGATTTCTACCGATGATCATCGAGCCCTGGCGCGAGTCAGCGATATCGTTGAGGGCAAGCGCTCCTACCAGCGCTCACAAGTCACAGCACCGCCGGAGATGACGGTCGGCTGTACTGTTGAGGAGGAAAAGAACCTGATGGAAACTGTGCGCAGAGGAGGCTTTTCCGTACTTCAGCAGAAAGAACCCGCATCCGTGGTCACCATCTATGGGAAACAATACGAAATTCCTCCGATCACAAGCTACTACTCGCCGGTGAAACTGCATGTCCTGAGCAAGAAGAAAAAAAAGGAGATCATTGACTTTCGCCTGCGTATCGAAATGGCGGACAACTTCACAAGCCAAACGGTTTTCGATGTACAGCATTGTTAGGAGTTCGCTTCTGAAGCCCGGTTGCCGCTAGATCGTGATCAGCCAGCTACGAGGCCGCTCAGTGGGTTAGCCCTCTATGATGCGGTCCAATCACTTCAAGAGAGGTGTTCGGTGCCAAAGACGTTGAGTCAAATGAGGAAACGCCTGGAAGAGGCAATGAGCCAGGCCAACGACGCGGAGGAGATCATTCCTCTTTTGAAGAAGGTCATTGCTCAATACGAGTTGATGCCCGGCGATCTGTTTGATCAGCCCCATCAAGCGCCAAAGTTAGCACCTCAAGAAAACGCTAAGACGCGAAGTACAGAGCCACAGTTACAGGCGGTCTACCAAGACGGCAATGGCAACACCTGGGCGGGGCGCGGGCGGCGGCCAACGTGGCTGAACGAAGCGCTTGAACAAGGGCACACCCTAGAAGACTTCAAGGTTTCGAGCAAACGTCTGCGCCGAGCTAAGTGATTGATATCGCTGAACTTTTTGCGAGTGGTTTCAGGTTTTGCTCGGAAACCGAGATTACCCCGGAGCCCATTGCACATTGATTGAACCCAAGGAGTTTTGCCCATGCAGCTGTACAGCTATTTCCGGTCTTCGGCTTCGTTCCGCGTGCGCATTGCGCTGGCCGTGAAGGGCCTGGACTTTGATTACATCCCTGTGCACCTCGTCAAGGGCGAGCACAAGGCCGCCGAGTATGCAGACCGCATTGGCGACTCGCTGGTGCCCACGCTGGTCACCGATGGCGGCGCGGCGCTGGCGCAGTCCATGGCCATCATCGAATACCTCGAAGAAAAGCACCCCACGCCAGCCCTGCTGCCCTCCACACCCCTAGCTCGCGCGCGCGTGCGTGCGCTGGCGCAGACCGTGGCGTGCGACGTGCATCCCATTGCCAACCTGCGTGTGCTCAAGTACCTGGTTCACGAGCTCAAGGTGGACGAAGCTGCCAAGAATGCGTGGTACCACCACTGGGTGCGCAATGGCCTGGAGGTGCTGGAGCGCCAACTGGCTCTGCTGGCCGATGAGCGCGCCGCGCAGGGCCTGGCGCCCTCGGTGCTGTGTTGGGGCGACGCCCCCACGCTGGCCGATTGCTGCCTGGTGCCGCAAATCTTTAACGCCCAGCGCTTCAACGTCAGCCTGGAGGGCCTGCCGCTGACCATGGGCGCGTTTGAAGCCTGCATGGCGATACCGGCGTTTCAGGCCGCGCAGCCCTCCGCGTGCCCAGACTTCGAGGCCTGATGGTGAATGCTGCACACGCCGATGGGTGGGTGCCCGACTGGCCTGTGCCGCCGGGCGTGCATGCGCTGTGCACCACACGCCAGGGCGGCCACAGTGTGGCCCCCTACGACAGTCTCAACCTCGGCAACCATGTGGGCGACGACCCCGCGGCGGTGCTTGCCAACCGCCAAGTGCTGCAGTCTGCCCTGCAGGCCCGCACCCCTGGCGCGCGCGCCATCTTTCTGAGCCAGGTGCATGGCGTGGATGTGGTCGATATCGACCTGTCCACCCCCGCCGGAACCGAGGCCGATGCCTGTGCTACCACCGCCTCTGGCGTGGCCTGCACCATCATGGTGGCCGACTGTCTGCCGGTGCTGTTCGCCCACCGCTCTGGCGCCGTGGTGGCGGCGGCCCATGCGGGGTGGCGGGGCTTGGCGGGCGAAGGCGGTTGGGGGGTTCTGGAGTCGACTTTCAAGCGTTTTAGCGCTCTAACGCATGGTGGTATTGCGCCAGAAGCTATCAAAAATGAAGCAACCGGGTCGGACGCTTCACCACAGTTCGGCACAGTGGGAGCGCTTCCGGTGGCGGCCGATACGCTGGCTTGGCTGGGCCCCTGCATAGGCCCTCAAGCGTTCGAGGTGGGTGCTGAAGTGCGGGCTGCGTTCTGCGATGCAGACCTTGGCGCGCAGGCGTTTTTCGTGCCTCGACCGGATGCCTCGGGCAAATTCCTGTGCGACCTTGCTGGCCTGGCCCGCAGGCGGCTTCAGGCATTGGGCATCACGCAGATTTACGGCAACAACAGCACGGCGCCGTGGTGCACCGTGGCCAACGCGTCAACCTTCTTTTCGCACCGGCGCGACAGCGTTGCCCTCGGCGGCAGCGGGCGTTTCGCCGCCTGCATCTGGCGTGACTGAAGCGCTTGCGGCTGCGGGCGCTGTGTCTGTGCCACCTTCCCGCAGCGCAGCCTGTTCCGCATCGTAGGCGGCCTGTTCTGCAGCCTCACGGGCCTTGATCGCACGTTTGCGCGATGGCGTGCCCAGGATGTAGACCAGGATGCCCATCGGCAACATGCCATACAGCGCAAACGTGATCACCGCCCCCAGCACCGTGCCCTGCGGGCTGGTGGCTTCTGCCACGGCCATCATCAAGGTCACATAGGTCCATGCAATTACGATCAGGTACATTGATTTGTATTCAAGTGATGGGGGCAAGCCGTTGCCTTGGCGGGGAGGGTGGGCAACAATGACCCAGAACCGAAGGCCCTGCCGCTGCAAGCGATCAACCACTGAGGAAAGAGCATGAATTCTGAATCACCCTGGGCCGAGAGCGCCGAGCAATTCCAGAAGATTTTCGGGCAAAGCTGGTCGCAGGCACTCCAGTCGTTCCAGTCGATGGACCTGGGCGCCCAGATGCCATCAGCTCCCGCCCTCCAACTCTCCCCAGCCAAGCTCAAGGCTCTCCAAGAGCAGTACCTGGACGAAGCCAAAGAACTGTGGGCCCAAGGTCTGCAGGGCACACCCCAGGTCAAGGACAAGCGCTTTGCTGGCGATGGCTGGGCCAGCAACCCGGTGGCCGCATTCTCTGCCGCCGCCTACCTGCTCAACGCGCGCACCCTGATGGGCCTGGCCGATGCGGTGGAAGCCGACGAGAAAACCAAAGCCCGCATCCGTTTCGGCGTAGAGCAGTGGATGGCCGCCATGGCGCCCAGCAATTTTCTGGCCTTCAACGCCGAGGCGCAGAAAAAAGCCATCGAAACCAAAGGCGAGAGCATTGCCAAAGGCATGCAGAACCTGCTGCACGACATCACGCAGGGCCATGTGTCGATGACCGACGAAAGCCTGTTCGAAGTGGGCCGCAACGTGGCTACCACCGAAGGTGCCGTGGTGTATGAGAACGAGCTGTTCCAGCTGCTTGAATACAAGCCGCTCACTGCCAAGGTGTACGAGCGCCCGTTTCTGCTGGTGCCGCCGTGCATCAACAAGTTCTACATTCTCGACCTGCAGCCAGAGAACTCTCTGATCCGCTATGCCGTGGAGCAGGGCCACCGCACCTTCGTGGTGAGCTGGCGCAACCCGCACGAAGACCTGGGTCACAAGACCTGGGACGACTATGTGGAAGACGGTGCCATGGCCGCCATCGACGTGGTGCAGAACATCACCGGTGCCGAGCAGATCAATGCCCTGGGGTTCTGTGTGGGCGGCACCATCCTCAGCAACGCGCTGGCCGTGCTGGCGGCGCGTGGCGACGAGCCCGTGGCCAGCGCCACCTTCCTCACCACGCTGATCGATTTCACCGACACGGGCATCCTCGACGTGTTCATCGACGAGGCCTTTGTGAAGTTCCGCGAGATGCAGATGGGCAAAGGCGGGCTCATGAAGGGACAGGATCTGGCGTCCACCTTCAGTTTTCTGCGACCGAATGATCTGGTCTGGAACTACGTGGTGGGCAACTACCTCAAGGGCGAAACGCCACCGCCGTTCGACCTGCTCTATTGGAACAGCGACAGCACCAACCTGCCGGGCCCGTTCTACGCCTGGTACCTGCGCAATTTCTATCTTGAGAACAACTTGGTGAAACCCGGCACGCTGACCGTGTGCGGCGAAAAACTGAATCTGAACGAACTCACGCTGCCCGTGTACATCTACGGCTCGCGCGAGGACCACATCGTGCCCGCCACAGCCGCCTATGCGTCTACCCAGGTGTTGCCGGGCAAAAAGCGGTTTGTGATGGGTGCCTCGGGCCACATTGCCGGCGTGATCAACCCGCCCGCCAAGGGCAAACGCAGCCACTGGATCCGTGCCGACGGCAAGTTCCCTGGCACGCTGGACCAATGGCTTGCAGGCGCCACCGAGCACCCCGGCAGCTGGTGGACCGACTGGTCAACCTGGCTCAAGAGCCACGCCGGCAAGCAGGTTGCCGCACCGAAGGGCTACGGCAAGGGTGCCAAGTTCAAGGCCATTGAGCCCGCGCCCGGCAGCTATGTAAAGCAGAAATCCTGATACGCAAAAGTCCTGACTCGCCGCGCTGCGAGAATGGCTGCGCAACACCTTTCAACTACAAGGACATTCCATGGAAGACATCGTCATCGTTTCGGCTGCCCGCACCGCTGTGGGCAAGTTTGGCGGCGCATTGGCCAAGACGCCCGCCAGTGAACTGGGTGCCATCGTGATCCGCGAAGCCATCGCACGCGCAGGCTTGTCGTCCGACCAGATCGGCGAAGTGATCATGGGCCAGGTGTTGACGGCGGGCGTGGGCCAGAACCCGGCGCGCCAGGCGTCGATGAAGGCCGGCGTGGCCAAGGAAACTCCGGCACTCACCATCAATGCGGTCTGTGGGTCGGGCCTCAAGGCAGTGATGCTGGCGGCTCAGGCCGTTGCCTGGGGCGACAGCGAGATCGTGGTGGCTGGCGGCCAGGAGAACATGAGCCTGGCGCCCCACGTGCTCAACGGCTCGCGTGATGGCCAGCGCATGGGCGACTGGAAGATGGTCGATTCCATGATCGTCGATGGCCTGTGGGACGTGTACAACCAGTACCACATGGGCATCACCGCAGAAAACGTGGCCAAGCAATACGGCATCACGCGCGACATGCAAGACGCCCTGGCCCTGGCCAGCCAGCAGAAGGCCGCGGCCGCGCAGGACGCGGGCAAGTTCGCCGATGAAATCGTGGGCGTGAGCCTGCCGCAAAAGAAGGGCGACCCCATCCTCTTCAACACCGACGAATACCTCAACCGCAAGACCAACGCCGAAGCACTGGCGGGCCTGCGCCCGGCCTTTGACAAGGCAGGCAGCGTGACAGCGGGCAATGCCTCGGGCCTGAACGATGGCGCCGCCGCCGTGGTGGTGATGAGTGCCAAGAAAGCGGCTGCGCTGGGTCTCAAGCCCCTGGCCCGCATTGCCGCGTTTGGCACCAGCGGCCTGGACCCCGCCACCATGGGCATGGGACCGGTGCCCGCGTCTCGCAAGGCCCTGCAACGCGCAGGTTGGAATGCTGCGGATGTGGACCTGTTCGAACTGAACGAAGCCTTTGCCGCCCAAGCCTGTGCGGTGAACAAAGAGCTGGCCATCGACCCGGCCAAGGTCAATGTGAACGGCGGCGCCATTGCCATTGGCCACCCGATTGGTGCCTCTGGTTGCCGCATCCTGGTGACGCTGCTGCACGAAATGCAGCGCCGTGACGCCAAGAAGGGCTTGGCCGCGCTGTGCATTGGTGGCGGCATGGGCGTTTCGTTGGCGGTCGAACGCTGAGCTGCGTCAGGTCTGCCCGCCTGACGCTTGCGTGTTTGTAGCGAAGGCCGCGTTAACGCGGCCTTCGCTTTTTGGATGGCCTTGACGGTGCTTTGCGGCCTGGCAAAGCGAACGCGCCATGCCCTCGAATGCGATGAATTCGAATGATGAAAACCCTTTTCCCTAACCCTTTTGAACCGGCAAGCTGTGCGTCCTGCCGCGACAAGACGCAGTTGCCGTTCGACTTCACGATGGCATTCCAACCCATCATGGACATGGAATGGGAGCGCCCGTTTGGCTATGAGGCGCTGGTGCGAGGTATCAACGGAGAATCCGCCGCAACGGTGTTGTCGTGGGTGAACGATGCCCACCGGTACCGCTTTGACCAGGCATGCAGGGTCAAGGCCATTGAACTGGCATCACGCCTGGGTTTGCCGGATCTGCCGGGTTGCAGGCTCAGCATCAATATTTTGCCGAATGCAATTTACCGCGCTGATACCTGCATTCGTGCCACCATGGACGCGGCCAAAACCTTTGGTTTTCCGCACGATCGCATCATGTTTGAGGTGACGGAGGGCGAGCAGCTCAGCAACGCACAGCACCTTCAGTCCATCTTCGATGAGTACCGGCGGCAAGGTTTGATCACCGCCATTGACGATTTTGGCGCTGGCTATGCGGGGCTGAACCTGCTGGCCCGGTTTCAGCCGCACGTGCTGAAAATCGACATGGAGCTGATCCGCAACATCGATGTCGACCCGGTTCGGCAAGCCATCGTGAGCGGCATCGCATTGGTCTGCCAGCGCCTGTCCATCGACATCGTGGCGGAAGGCATTGAAACCGCTGAGGAGTCTGCCTATCTGCGCTCGGTGGGGGTGCGTTACCAGCAAGGGTATCTGTTTGCCCGGCCAGCTTGGGAGGCGCTGCCCCTGATGTCTTTGGGTCAATAGCCTCGCCACTCGCCTTTGCACTAATGCGCGTGCACCAAAAATGTGACGAATTGCGCCGATGTTCTTGCGTCATGCGTATGACGCATGTGGATACGTCAAAAAGCAGGCGGGTTCAGTGTTTACCTTCACCGCGGGCTCTGATTTCTTGGGTAGAGTGGGCGCTGAGCACATCACCAAAAAGGAGAAATCAATGAGCCAAAAAGTTGCGTACGTCACCGGCGGCATGGGCGGTATCGGTACCGCCATCTGCCAGCGCCTGCACAAAGAGGGCTTCAAGGTCATCGCCGGCTGCGGCCCCACGCGCGACCACGCCAAGTGGTTGGCAGAGCAAAAGGCCCAGGGCTTCACCTTCTACGCATCGGTCGGCAACGTGGGCGACTGGGATTCCACCGTGGAAGCCTTCGGAAAGACCAAGGCCGAGCACGGTACCATCGACGTGCTGGTCAACAACGCGGGCATTACCCGTGACCGCATGTTCCTTAAGATGTCGCGCGAAGACTGGGATGCGGTGATCGAAACCAACCTCAACAGCATGTTCAACGTCACCAAGCAGGTGGTGGCCGACATGGTGGAAAAGGGCTGGGGCCGCATCATCAACATCAGCTCGGTCAACGGCGAAAAGGGCCAGGCGGGCCAGACCAACTATTCGGCTGCCAAGGCGGGTATGCACGGTTTTTCAATGGCGCTGGCGCAGGAGCTGGCCACCAAGGGCGTGACGGTGAACACCGTGAGCCCTGGCTACATCGGCACCGACATGGTCAAGGCGATCCGCCCGGACGTGCTGGAAAAGATCGTGGCCACGGTGCCCGTGAAGCGCCTGGGCGAACCGAGCGAGATCGCGTCCATCATTGCCTGGCTGGCTTCGGAAGAGGGCGGCTACGCCACGGGCGCCGACTTCTCGGTCAACGGCGGCTTGCACATGGGCTGATCTGGCCCCAGCAAAGGCCAAGACAACAAAAAACCCCGCAATGCGGGGTTTTTTGTTGAGGGAGTAAAGGGGAAGGGGCTTGCCTGGACGGCTGCCACGCCTTCAGAAACGGGCCGGGGCGCGCTTGCGGTCGCGTTCGTCTTCGGGCCAGGCGGACAAGATTGCTGTGGTGTTCATACTAGAAAACTCCTGAGATGTATCCACAACGCAGTCCGCATACCGTCGGTTGACAGTGTTCTGCAAAAAAATGCAACGGCCTTAGCCCGTTTTTGACCCTTCAATTAGCTACTTAATTGATAGCTATCAGCGCTTGATAAATAAGCGCAAAGCCCCAAAAAGACCATAAAAATTTACAGGGTTTTACATTTTCAGCCGGCTGTAGCAACCGACATTTCTTCGAGCTCTGAAGAAATTTCCAGCCAACGTTCTTCCAGCCGAGCGGTTTCGTCATTGCTGGCTTTCAGGCGCTTTCCGCAGTCCGCGATGTCTGCGGGCGGTAAAGGCTGGGTCAGCCGGGTTTCCAGTTCGCCTCGCTCGGCGGAAAGCGCGGCCAGGCGTTTGTCGATTTGCTCCAGCTCTTTCTTGAGCGGGCGGGTCTTCTCTGCCAGGGCTTGGCGCGATTGGGCCGCCTGCTTGCGCAACTCGCGTTGGTCTCCCTGGGGCACCTCTGGTTGGGGAACTGGTGTGGGAGCGGGTGCAGACACCACCGCGGCCGGAGCGGCCGTCGCCGCAGCCGTTTTGCTGGCGGCCATGTCCATCTGCTCTGCCTGCTTCGCCTCTTCGCGCAGGCGCTTGGACTCTTCCAGCAAGTAGCGTTGATAGTCGTCCAGATCGCCATCGAAGGGCCCGACGACGCCACGCCCCACCATCCAGAAGTCTTCGCAGACCGACCGCAGCAATGCGCGGTCGTGGCTGACCAGCATGACGGTGCCATCAAAATCGTTGAGCGCCATGGCCAGGGCTTCGCGGGTGGCCAGGTCCAGGTGGTTGGTGGGTTCGTCGAGCAGCAGCAAGTTGGGGCGCTGCCAGACGATCATGGCCAGCACCAGGCGGGCTTTTTCGCCACCGCTCATGGTGCCCACCGACTGCTTGACCATGTCACCCGTGAAATTGAAGCTGCCCAGATAGCTGCGCAGGTCCTGCTCGCGGCTGGGCTGCTTGGCATCGGTGCCCAACTCCTTGGCCAGGCGGATCATGTGCTCCAGCGGGTTTTCAGCGGGGCGCAGCACGTCCAGCTCCTGCTGGGCAAAGTAGCCGATGTTCAGGCCCTTGCCTTCGGTGATGCTGCCAGAGAGCGCCTTCATGGTGCGCGCAATCGTCTTCACCAGCGTGGACTTGCCCTGGCCGTTGGCGCCCAGGATGCCGATGCGTTGCCCGGCCAGCACTGAGCGGTTAACGCCCGTGAGAATGGTGGTGGGCATACCTTCTTCGTCCACATAGCCAAACGAAGCATCGCTGATGGCGAGCATGGGGTTGGGCAGGTTGGCGGGCTCCTTGAACTCGAAAGTGAACTCCGCCTCGGCCAGTACAGGCCCGATTTTTTCCATGCGTTCAAGCTGCTTGACGCGGCTTTGCGCCTGCTTGGCTTTACTGGCCTTGGCCTTGAAGCGGTCGATGAACTTCTGCAGGTGGGCCATCTTCTCTTGCTGCTTCGCAAAGCTGGCCTGCTGCAGTTCGAGCTGCTGGGCGCGCAGCTCTTCGAACTTGCTGTAGTTGCCGCCGTAGCGGTTCAACTCGCCTTGCTGGATCTGCAGGGTGACGTTGGTGATGGCGTCCAAAAACTCGCGGTCGTGGCTGATCACGATCATGGTGCCCGCGTAGCGCTTGAGCCAGGCTTCGAGCCAGACCAGGGCGTCCAGGTCCAAGTGGTTGGTGGGTTCGTCCAGCAGCAGCAGGTCGCTGGGGCACATCAGCGCGCGCGCCAATTGCAGGCGCATGCGCCAGCCGCCCGAAAAGCTGTTGACGGGGTTGTCCAGCTCGCTGGATCGGAAACCCAGGCCCAGGATGAGGGCCTGCGCCCGGGCTACGGCATCGTGTGCGCCTGCGTCGTGCAGGTCTGAGTACGCATGGGCGATGGCCATGCCGTCGTCGCTGGCCTCTGCGGCTGCCAATTGCTGCTGGACTTCGACCAGGCGTGTGTCGCCTTCCAGCACGAAGTCGGTGGCCGACTGGTCGGTTTCGGGCATGTTCTGCGCGACCTCAGCCATGCGCCAGCTGGTGGGAATGTGAAAATCCCCGCCGTCCTCATGCAGCTTGCCGCTGAGCAGCGCAAACAGGCTGGATTTGCCCGCGCCGTTGCGGCCCACCAAGCCGACGTTCTCGCCGGGGTTGATGGTGGTGGAGACGCTGTCGAGCACGACCTTGGTACCGCGTCGCAGAGTGACGTTCTTGAGGGTGATCATCCGGAATACAGAAAAAAGCACACCCGCCGGCGCATAGGCTCGCGGCGGGTGGAATGCAAAAAAAGCAGGGGCCAGCGGGGTGGCGCAGCCCTCTATTGTGCCGTGAGCCGGTTTTGTGCGGTCAAAGCCTGCCGCGTGACAAGCAAAACCTGGTCTTCTCCGGCACTGGTATCGAGCCAGAAAACCGGCAATTGGGGGAAGGCTGCCTCAAAGTAAGCGCGCTCGTTGCCGATCTCCAGAATGATCACGGCGTCTTCGGTCAGACAGGCGGGCGCCGCGGCAAACAACTGGCGCACAAAGTCCATGCCGTCCGCGCCCCCCGCCAGGGCCAGTTCAGGCTCGGCGCGGTATTCGCTGGGCAACGCGGCCATGCTGGCCGCGTTCACATACGGTGGGTTGCACAGGATCAGGTCCCACGGGCCGGGCACCGCGCTCAAGCCGTCCGAGAGCTGCAGCGCAACGCGGTCCTGCAAGCCATGCTTGTCCACGTTGATACGTGCCACGGCCAGGGCATCCGGCGAGATGTCGGCGCCCGTGACCTGCACCTCGGGCCAGGCCATGGCGGCGAGCACAGCCAGACTGCCGTTGCCGGTGCACAGGTCCAGAACCTGGCGAGTGTTTTCGCTCAGGAAACCGTCCACGCTGCCGTCGACCAGCAGTTCGGCAATGAAGCTGCGCGGCACGATGGCGCGCTCGTCCACATAGAAAGGCACGCCCTGCAGCCACGCTTCGCGCGTGAGGTAGGCGGCCGGTTTGCGGCTGGCGATGCGTTCTTCAAAAAGTGTAGCTATCAGCGCTTGCTGGTCGGGCGCTACAAGCTGATTTTGTATGGAATCCGATTCGCCCGAAAAATCGCTGTCCAGCGGAAGACCCAGGCGCCACAGCACCAGCCACGCGGCTTCGTCATGGGCGTTGGTGGTGCCGTGGCCAAACGACACGCCGGCCGCAACCAGGCATTGAGCGCCGGATTCCACCAGCGCGCCCACGGTGTTGCCGGTGGGCAGTTGAAAGGTTGGCGCCGTGCTCATGCAGACACCGCACCGTTGGCAGTAGCCAGGGCCTGCGTGTGCAGGTTCTCCAGCGTGCGGCGGTAGATGTTCTTGAGTGGCTCGATATCGGCCACCACCACATGCTCGTCGATCTTGTGGATGGTGGCGTTGGGTGGGCCGAGTTCGATGACCTGTGGGCAGATCTGGGCGATGAAGCGGCCGTCGCTGGTGCCGCCTGTGGTGGAGAGTTCGGTGGTGGTGCCCGTTTCCGCCACGATGGCCTGCTGCACAGCGCTCACCAGTTCGCCCGGGGTGGTCAGGAAGGGCTGGCCGCCCAGCGTCCACCGCAGGTCGTACTCCAGACCGTGGCGGTCCAGCACGGCGTGCACGCGCTGCTGCAGCCCTTCGGCCGTGGATTCGGTGGAGAAGCGGAAGTTGAAATCAATCACCACCTCGCCGGGGATCACATTGGTGGCGCCCGTTCCGCCGTGCATGTTGCTGATCTGCCAGCTGGTGGGCGGAAAAAAGGCATTGCCGTTGTCCCACACGGTGGCTGCCAGCTCTGCCAACGCAGGCAGGGCCTGGTGAATGGGGTTGCGCGCAAGCTGCGGGTAGGCGATGTGGCCCTGGATGCCGCGCACGCTGAGCTTGCCGCTCAGGGTGCCGCGTCGGCCGTTCTTGATCATGTCGCCCGTTTTTTCCACCGACGTGGGCTCTCCCACGATGCAGTAGTGCAGTGGCTCGCCACGCGCCTTGAGCTGTTCCACCACCACCTTGGTGCCATCCACCGAGGGGCCTTCCTCGTCGCTGGTCAGCAGGAAGGCCAGGTTGATCATCGGATCGGGCGTGGCGGCGAGAAACTCTTCCACTGCCACCACAAAGGCGGCAATCGATGTCTTCATGTCGCTGGCACCACGGCCGAAAAGCTTGCCGTCTTTGTGCGTGGGCACGAACGGGTCGCTGCTCCACTGCGCCAGCGGGCCCGTGGGCACCACGTCGGTGTGGCCTGCAAATACTACGGTTTTGATAGCTGCTTGCGCTTTACCAGTATGCGCTACAGGTCTTTTTGCCCATAGGTTGCTGACCCGGAAGTCTGCCGGGCCGCTGTCCAGCCGCTCAGAGACAAACCCCAGCGGGGCCAGCCGCCCGGCCAGCAGGTCCAGACAACCTGCGTCTTCAGGAGTGATGGAGGGCAGGGAAATCAGCTGTTCAGCCAGGTGCAGTGTGCGGGACATGGAATGGGAAAGCTCAAAAAGACAGGCAACTACAGCTGCGATTTACGCCGGGCGCTATGGCAACACCCGCATGGCTACTGTAAGGCCACCCCGCAAGGGATGACCTGCAGCAAAAGCGCCATCCTTTCAGGACCAAGGCTCGGACGGCGGCTCACGGTGGTTCAGGTCATGCCGCGGGTTTGACGTCCAGCACGATTTCGGTGAAGGACGGCGCGTCATCGGGCGCATCGCGGGCTTCTTTCTGGGCCTTGGCGGCGTTGGCGGCCAGAGAGAAGTCATTCTGCAGGCGCCACATGAGGTTGGTGGGCGAATCGGCGTAAGCCAGGCCTTCCTTGCGGTCGATCTTCTCGTCCATGATCAGCTTGGCCAGGGCTTCTTCAAAGGTCTGCGAGCCTTCGGCCATGGATTTTTCCATGGCCTCTTTCACGCCCGAGAAGTCGCCCTTCTCAATCAGGTCTGACACCAGTTTGGTGTTGAGCATCACCTCGACCGCTGGGGCACGGCGTCCGTCCAGGGTGCGCACCAGGCGCTGCGAGATGATGGCCTTCATGGCCGAGGCCAGGTCGCCCAGCAGGGTGGGGCGCACCTCTACAGGGTAGAACGACAGAATGCGGTTGAGTGCGTGGTAGCTGTTGTTGCCGTGCAGCGTGGCCAGGCACAGGTGGCCCGACTGCGCATAGGCAATGGCGGCCGACATGGTTTCGCGGTCGCGGATTTCGCCGATCAGGATCACGTCAGGTGCCTGGCGCAGCGCGTTCTTGAGCGCGGTCTGCAGCGATTGTGTGTCGCTGCCGATCTCGCGCTGGTTGACGATGGATTTTTTGTTCTTGAACTGGTACTCGACCGGGTCTTCGATGGTGAGGATGTGGCCTGTGAGCGACTCATTGCGCGTGTCGATCATGGACGCGAGCGAGGTGCTCTTGCCCGAGCCGGTGGCGCCCACCATCAAGATCAGCCCGCGCTTTTCCATGATCAACTCGCGCATCACGGCAGGCAGGCCCAGCGAGTCGAACTCGGGAATCTGCTGCGAAATGAAGCGGATGACCACGGCGTAGCTGCCACGCTGGCGCATGGCGCTGACGCGGAACCGGCCCACGCCATTGAGGGGCACGCCCATGTTCAATTCGCCGGTTTCTTCCAGCTCCTCGATGCGGTCCGGGGGCACCACTTCGGAGAGCAGATTGCGTGGCGCGTCGGGCGGCAGGATCTGGTTGTTGATCGGCACGCACTCGCCGTTGATCTTGATCAGCGCCGGCGCATTGGCCGACAGATAGACGTCGGAGGCTTTTTTCTCTGCCATCAGGCGAAGAATCCGTTCCATCGTGCTCATGGTGTTTCCCTCTTGTTGTCTATCTGTGGTGTGCGTGCGGTCGGCCCAACGCGGCGGTAAGTCTTTAGTCGCGCAGCAGGTCGTTGATGCTGGTCTTGGAGCGCGTTTGCGCGTCCACCTGCTTGACGATGATGGCGGCATACATGCTGTAGGGCGCGCCGTTGGCGGCCGTCTTGGGCAGGTTGCCGCTGACCACCACCGAACCCGAGGGCACGCGGCCATAGCTGATCTCGCCCGTGGCGCGGTTGAAGATGGGGGTGCTCTGGCCCAGGTAGACGCCCATGCCCAGCACGGAGTTCTCTTCGACCACCACGCCTTCGACCACTTCGGAGCGGGCGCCGATAAAGCAGTTGTCTTCAATAATGGTGGGGCCGGCCTGCAGCGGCTCCAGCACGCCGCCGATGCCCACGCCGCCGGACAGGTGCACGTTGGCGCCGATCTGCGCGCACGAGCCCACGGTGGCCCAGGTATCGACCATGGTGCCTTCGCCCACATAAGCGCCGATGTTCACGTACGACGGCATGAGGATCGCGCCCTTGGCGATGAAGCTGCCGCGGCGGGCCACGGCGGGGGGCACCACGCGCACGCCGGTGGCCTTCATTTCGTCTTCCGACAGGTGGGCGAACTTGGTTTGCACCTTGTCATAGAAGCCCAGGTCGCCAGCTTTCACAACTTCGTTGTCTTTCAGGCGGAAGGAGAGCAGCACGGCCTTCTTGATCCACTGGTGCACGGTCCATTGGCCCACGCCTTCACGGGTGGCCACACGCAGCTTGCCGTTGTTCAGCTCGGCGATCACATGCTCCACGGCGTCCTGGATTTCCTTGGGGGCGGCGGCTGGCGAAAGGCTGGCACGGTTTTCCCAGGCGTTGTCGATGATGGTTTGGAGTTGTTGGGTCATGTTGCTTGCAGATGGTCTGTCTTACGGACGGGCCGTACGGGATTGAATGAATTGCACGATGCGCAGTGCGGCCTCCACGCACTCTTCGGCTTCGGCCACGAGGGCCATGCGCACGCGCTGGGCACCGGGATTGCTGCCTTGGGCCTCGCGGGCCAGGTAGCTGCCCGGCAGCACCGTGACATTGTATTGAGCCAGAAGGGCCCGCGCGAACTCGGCATCGGTCATGCCCAAGGCGTCTGGCACCTTGGCCCACAGGTAGAAACCGGCATCCGGCAGCGCCACTTCCATCACACCCGCCAGCAACGGGGTGACTTGCGCAAACTTCTTGCGGTACAGCGTGCGGTTTTCCACCACGTGCTTTTCATCGCTCCAGGCAGCAATGCTGGCGGCCTGCACGATGGGGCTCATGGCGCTGCCGTGGTAAGTGCGGTAGAGCAAAAAGGCCTTGATCAGCGCCGCGTCGCCCGCCACAAAGCCGCTGCGCATGCCGGGCACGTTGCTGCGTTTGGAGAGGCTGGTGAAGGAGATCAGGTTGCGGTAGTCGCTGCGGCCCAGTTTGTGCGCTGCCTGCAGACCGCCCAGCGGCGGCTCGTCGCGGAAATAGATTTCGCTGTAGCACTCGTCCGAGGCGATCACAAACCCGTAGCGGTCACTCAGCTCGAAAAGTTTTTTCCACTCATTCAAGGGCATGACGGCGCCGGTGGGGTTTCCGGGCGAACAGACAAACAGCAGCTGCGTGCGCTGCCATACGTCCTCGGGCACGGCGTCCCAATTCACCGCGAAATTGCGGGCCGGGTCGCTGGCGGCGTAGTAAGGCTGGGCACCCGCCAGCAGGGCAGCGCCTTCATAGATTTGATAGAACGGATTGGGGCAGACCACCAGAGGTTGGCCTTGCGATGGGTCAATCACCGTCTGGGCAAAGGCAAACAGCGCCTCACGCGATCCGTTGACGGGCAGCACTTGGGTACCAGGGTCCAAGGCCAGGTCGTAACGCTGCTTGATCCACCGGGTGAACGACTCCCGCAGGCGCGGTTCGCCCGCTGTGGCCGGGTAGGCGGCCAGGCCGCCGAGGTTGTTGGTGAGTGCGTCTTTGATGAATTGGGGCGTAGGGTGGCGTGGCTCACCCATGCCCAGGCTGATGGGGCTGTACGCCGCAGGGGGTGTCACCCCGGCAAAAAGTTGTCGCAGCCGTTCGAAAGGGTAGGGCTGCAGGTGAGAAAGCAGGGGGTTCATGGGGCTGCATTATGGGCGAGGAGCCACCTCGGCAGGCGCCGTGCCAGGCCAAGCCCGCCACCGCACCACGGGCTGGCTGCACCTATCGCAAACCCTTGGGCTGGCAATTTTGTCAGTCGGACGTAAGAGCACATCCCTAGCGTCGCCAGCGGCTCGCAAGAACGACAAGGGAGACGACATGGCTGGATTCATTGGGCTTCGCCCCGGCCTTTGGTGGATGCGCCGCTGGCGCCTGCCTGGCAAATTGCTCACGCTGGGCTTGGTGGCAGCGTTGGCTTTGGCCCTGGCCATCCTGGCATTGCCCTGGTGGGCCATCACCCTCGGGGCTGCGCTGGCGCTCTATGTGCTGATTGCGCTGTACGTCAGCCTGGCAGCGGATCTGGCGGGCCTTGCGAGCACGATGGAGCTGACGACCAACGGAGACCTGCGCGCCCATGCGGGCCGATACGGATCGGACGAAGTGGGCGCACTGGCGCAGTCTCTGGACCGCATGGTGCTGACGCTGTCATCGATGGTGGCAGACATCCGCAGCAACGCGGCCCTGGTGGCCCATGCCGGGCAAAGCCTGGCAGAAGGCAATCGGTCTCTGGCCGACCGCACTGAACAACAGGCTGCCAACCTGGAGCAGACTGCCGCCAGCGTGGAGCAACTGTCCTCGGCTGTACAGAATAACGCCCAGACCGCCCAAAGCGCCGATGCGCGCGCTGCCGCGGTGCGGCAGGCGGCCGACACGGGCTCTGAGGCGATGGCGCGCGCCGTGCAGTCGGTGGAGGCCATCCAGCAGGGCGCACGGCGCATGACGGAGATCATCGGGGTCATCGACAGCATTGCGTTCCAGACCAACATCCTGGCCTTGAACGCGGCGGTGGAAGCGGCCCGCGCGGGTGAACAAGGCCGCGGCTTTGCGGTGGTGGCGGCCGAGGTGCGCACCCTGGCCAAACGCTCAGGCGATGCTGCGCGGGAGATCCGCGAGCTGATCGGTGCGTCCGTCAGCCAGGTGGAGGCCAGTGCAGGCTTGATTCGATCGGCGGGCGAGGGCATTGCCAGCATGGCAGGCGGGATCCGCAGCGTGGCTGCGAGCATGAGCGAAATTTCCGGCTCCAGCACCGAGCAGAGCACTGGCCTGCGCGAGGTCAGCGCTGCCGTGCAGCAGCTCGACCAGATCACCCAGCACAACGCGCAGATGGTGGGCCACGCCGTGCAGCAGGCCGAAGCGCTGGAAAGCCGTGCCTCCACGTTGTCGCGTGCGGTGGCGGCATTCCGCCTGCAGCAGGGCACTGCCGAAGAGGCGGTTGCCCTGGTGAGCAAAGCCATGGCCTTGCACAAGACCACCTCGCGCGACCAGTTTCTGCGCAGCATCACCGACAAAAACCAGCCGTACCACGACCGCGACATGTATGTGTTTGTGCTGGACCCCAACGGCACCTACCTGGCGTTTGGCGGCAACCCGGCCAAGGTGGGCACGCGGGTGCAAGACATCCCCGGCATTGCGGGCGACCAACTGGTGCGCGATATCGTGGCCCAGGCAGACCGGGCCCCCGGATGGGTGGAGTACGACATCACCAACCCCGCCACAGGAGCGGTGCAGACCAAGATGTCTTACGTGAGCCGAGCGGGCGATGGGTATGTGGGCTGCGGTGTGTACAAGGCGCTGGCGGCGCGTTAGTCACGGCCTGCCACTGCCGTCGACGTGGGGTTGCCTGCAACGTTACTCAGCAGTCGGCTCAGGCTTGGGCGTCTGAGCCCTGCGCTGGCGGGCCCGCTCCATGGCTGCCGCAATGGCCGCCTGGCGCGCTAGTGCAGCAGCATCTTCGGCGACGGCTGCAGTAGGGCTTGCGGTGGCTGCATTGGCGGCCGGGGCCTCGGGTGTGGTGCTGGAGTCCTCGGCGTCGGACATTTCTTCCAAAGGCAGGCGCTTTTTGTGCAACTGATAACGCTGGCGCGCCTGCGTGGCCAGCGGGGCCGACCAAGCCGCCCACCCCGTGGCGTTGCCGGTGGTGTTTTCCAGCTGGATGCAATCCACCGGGCACACAGGCACACACAGCTCGCAACCGGTGCAATACGGCTCGATCACGGTGTGCATGCGCTTGTTGGACCCCACGATGGCATCGGTCGGGCAGGCCTTGATGCACAGCGTGCAGCCAATGCACCAGGCTTCGTCGATGAAGGCCACGGTGCGCGGGGCTTCCACGCCATGCGCTTCGCTCAGGGGAAGGGCTGGCAAACCGGTGATTACGGCCAGGCGTGCCACCCCTTCCGCGCCGCCCGGCGGGCATTGGTTGATGGGTGCCTCGTGCTGAGCGATGGCCTGCGCGTAGGCGGCGCAGTCCGGGTAGCCGCAGCGTGTGCACTGCGTCTGGGGCAGCGCAGCGTCAATCAGCGCCGCAAGATCAGCCTGGGCGACGGTGTGGTGGGCGGGCGGGGTGTGACTCAACCTTTGCGTGCCGCACTGCGGCGGGTGCCACGGCCTTCAGCGGGTGCGGCTGTCACGTTGGCCGTCGCCACATCGGGCTCGGCCGGTGCAGCCGCAGCGCCTGTGGCAGCGGGGGTTTTCACCCACCGGGTGGACACGGCTGGCGCCGCCGCAGCGGGGGCGGCCTTGACGCGGGTTTTGGCAACGGCGCGCGGGGCAGCGGTTTTGACGCTGGCCGTCTTTTTGGCGCTGGCTTTGGCCGCCGCGTTGGCGGGGGCCTTGCGCTGGGGCGCGGCGTCTTCAAACGTGGGTGTCACCGGTGCGGCGGCATTCTTCTGGGGTTGTTCGTGCTCCAGGATGAATGAGCGCACCTGTGGGTAGACGATTTCACGCCAGCGGCGGCCGCTGAAGATGCCGTAGTGGCCGGCACCCTTGGCTTCCAGGTGGCGCTGGCCCTTGTGCACGATGCCGCTGCACAGGCCGTGCGCCGCTTCGGTCTGGCCCGAACCCGAGATGTCATCGAGTTCGCCTTCCACGGTGAAGAGGGCGGTGGTGGTGATGTCCTGCGGGCGAACGCGTTCGACCTTGCCATCTGGCGAGCGCACATCCCAGGTGCCGTGGACCAGTTTGTAGTCCTGAAAAACGGTCTGAATGGTTTCCAGGTAATAGTCCGCATCCATGTCCAGCACCGCGTTGTACTCGTCATAGAACTTGCGATGGGCCTCGGCGCTGGCATCGTCGCCCTTGATGAGGTCCTTGAAATAGTCGTAGTGGCTGCTGGCGTGGCGGTCGGGGTTCATCGCCACAAACCCCGTGTATTGCAGGAAGCCAGGGTACACACGCCGCCCGGCACCCGGGAAGTTCTCGGGCACGCGGTAGATCACATTGTTTTCAAACCACTCGTAGCTGCGGTTGGTAGCCAGGTTGTTCACCGCCGTGGGCGACTTGCGGGCGTCGATGGGGCCGCCCATCATGGTCATGGTGAGCGGGGTGGTTTCGCCACGGCTGGCCATCAGAGAGACGGCTGCCAAGACGGGCACGGTGGGCTGGCACACGCTGATCACATGGCAGTTGCCGTAAATGCCCTGGAGGTGGCGAATGAACTCCTGCACGTAGTTCACATAGTCGTCCAGATGGAACTCACCATCAGACAGCGGCACCAGGCGGGCGTTTTTCCAGTCCGTGATGTAGACCTTGTGGTCCTTGAGCATGGTGCGCACCGTGTCACGCAGCAAGGTCGCGTAATGGCCCGACAGCGGCGCCACGATCAGCACCACGGGCTGCGCCTTCAGCTTGGCCAGCGTGGCGGTGTCGTCCGAAAAACGCTTGAAGCGGCGCAACTCGCAGAAAGGTTTGTCCACTTCGATGTGCTCGTGCACTGCGACACCCACACCATCCACGTCCACCGTGTGGATACCAAAGGTCGGCTTTTCGTAATCCTTGCCCAGGCGGTACAGCAGCTCATAGCCCGCAGACATGCGCTGCGCCAGGGGGCTTTCGCTGAAAGGGGACAGGGGGTTGCTGAACAGTTTGGCGGCAGCTTGCGCAAAGTCAGTGAAGGGCTCCATCAGGGAGCGCTGGGTTTCGTAGATGTGATACAGCATGGGGCGAAACTCCGTTATGTTGCAGTGCAATATAGCAGCACTTGGTAACAAGCGCATGGAGGAAAACCACCAGTCAGGAGTCACCTTTGCGACATGGGGACAGTGGGTAGTCAATTGCAAAAATGATAGCTGTACGCGCTTTACCAGCAAGCGCTAGAGGCCAATTTGGCTTGAATTCAAGGTGTGGCGGCGTGGGGATGTTCCTGCAGCCACGCTTCAAACGACTCACGGGCCGAATTGCGCAAGGCGGGGCGAAAGGCGGCCTTGTTACTCAGGTACAGGCAGTGGCGGATGACCGTGTAGGGGTTGAACGTGCCCTTGGGGTTCTGTTCTTCAAAGTGCTGCTTGTAGCGCTTGACGGTGCCCACTGTCTCCCGCATCAGGGCATTGAACCGTGCCCGGGTGGTGCCGGGCGACCACAGCTGGATGTCGTCCACGAAGCCGTCGACCTTGGAGGGCTCGAACTCGAAGTCCTTGAAAAAATGCGTGGCGATCTTGAGAAAGGTGAAGGCATTGAGCTCGCTGCTGCCGGCGGCGGCGCGTGGTTCAGCCAGCGCATCGGCGGCGGCGTCAGCGGCCGGTTCGGCGGTTTCGTCGGGGGCCTCCAGCAGTTCGGCGGCCGTGGCGTCGCGGATCTGGCGGAATTCGCGGTCGGCCAGCTCAAACAGGGCCGAGAGCACGTTGATGCGCCGCTTGAGCTGGCCCGGAATCGACTTCTTGTACTTGATCTTGTGGTCCAGCACGCTCCATGAGTCCTGGATGATGGTGCGCACCTGCAGCTCAAAGGGCTGCGTGGCATAAGCAGCATGCTCGGGCAGGTCGCGGTCGGCGGCGCTGAGCTTGAGGTCCAGGTGCAGGCCTTTGTAGCCAAACGATGCCTCGGTGCTTTCCACCGCACTCACTTTGTCTGTCACGTCAATCACGGCGAATCGGGCGCGCAGCACCTGCGCCACTTTTTCCAGCTCGTCCTCATACAGGCACACCACACGCACACCCACCATATCGGTGATGTAGCTCTGGATGTCATAGGGGGTGCTGCTTTCCTCCAGCGCGGGGCGGTATTTGCGCACGAACTTGCGGATGCACTCGTCGGCATCCTTCACGCGCCCCTCCACCTTGGCGATGTCCACGCCCGCAGCGCTTTCTACCGCTGCGGCCACCAGGCCGGTGAGTGCAGCGCAGGCCTGCTGCAGCGCGGGCGCGTTGTCGGCGTAGTAAAGGCGAAACCGGGCTTCTTCCAGGTCAAAGTCGAGGGATGGCATGCGGAGCGAAATGCGCGAAGGGGTGAATGAATGCAGGCGATGGCCGATCAGCGCAGCACCAAGCCTGGGCTGCGGCGGCACAAGTATGTGCGCAAACTCTGCTTGGCTGTGACAGACAGCACCCCATAATGGTGCACACCCCGGTGCGCACCATGCCCGAGCCCGCCCCACCCACCTCTTGCGAAGACCGCCACGCCGCCCCCGACCCACAAGGGGGTGTGGCCGGGGCCCGCGCCACGACCCATTACCGGTGGCTCCCCAGGGTGCTGCCGCTCATGGTCGGCTTCATCATGCTGGGCCTCAGCTACCTGTATTGGCAAGCCGAAGAAACCAACACCCACGCCAAGCGGCTGCAAAACTTCGAGGTGGCTGCCGACCAGATTGCCTACAACCTCAAGGACCGGATGGCCACCTATGAGGTGGTGCTGCGCGGGGTAAAGGGGTATTTCGAGGGCTCCGAGCGCATTGACCGCGAGGAATTCCAGGCCTATGTCGAAGCCCTGCAGTTGCAAGAAACGCGGCCGGGCCTGCAAGGTGTGTCGCTGATTCTGCAACTGTCCGAGCCGCAGCTGGAACTGCACGTTGCCGACATGCAGCGGCGCGGCTTTCCGCAGTACGCCGTGCGCCCGCCCGGTGTGCGGCCTGTGTATGCACCCATCACCCACATCGAACCCCTGCGTGGCGACAACCTGCGCGCACTGGGTTTTGATGTGCTGACAATCGATCAGGCGCAAGAGGCGCTGGAGCGTGCGCGCGACAGTGGCGCCTTCACGCTCTCGGCCCCGCTGCCACTGCTGCAGGACGAAACACCGCAGTCGTCGATGCCAGGTGTGGTGATGTACCTGCCCATGTACGCCCCCCAGGCCGATACCAGCAGCCCCTCCATGCGGCGGGCCAGCCTGATGGGCTGGGTGTCGGCACCATTTCGCGCTGGCGACATCATCACCGGCATGGCGCGCGAACTGGACCCGGACATCAGTGTGGCACTGTATGACGGCCCGGCCAGCGCAGGTGGAACGCGGTTGTATGGACCCTTGGCGCAGGGATTGACCCAGGCCAACCAGGGAGGTACCGGCTTGGATGCCACCCGCACGATCGACGTTGGGGGTCGCACCTGGACGCTGCACCTGCAGCCGCTCGCGAGCTTTGCCTTGCGCCACGACGATGACAGCCATCACCCCGTGGCACTGACGGGCGCCGCGCTGAGCCTGTTGCTGGCCTGGTTCACCTGGCTGCTGGCCACCGGCCGCGAACGCGCCGTGGCGCTGGCGCGTGGCATGACGGCCGAATTGCGTGCCGCGCGCGACGACCTGGAAAGCACCTTGAACGCCATTCCCGACCTGCTCTTCGAGCTGGGGTTGGACGGTCGTATCCACCACTTCCGCTCGGCCCGATCCGAACTGCTGGCGGTGCCACCGGAGATGTTTTTGGGCAGGCTCCTGTCCGACGTGGTGCCGCCCGCAGCCGCAGCGGGGTGCCATGCCGCGCTGGAGGCCGCCCACCGCACCGGCTACTCGGCGGGGCACCAGTACACGCTGGAACTGGACGGCACCGAGCACTGGTTTGAGCTGTCCATTGCCCGCAAGGCGAGCGCTTCGCCGGGCGACGAGCCACGCTTCATTGCCCTGTCGCGCGACATCACGGAGCGTAAACAAGCTGAAGCCCGAACGCACCAACTGGCCTACTTCGACGCGCTGACGGGCTTGCCCAACCGCCGCATGCTGCTGGACCGCATGGACCACGCGCTGGTCAACGCCCAGACGACCGCTCAAGTGGGCGCCGTGTTGTACCTTGACCTGGACGACTTCAAGCAGATCAACGACGCGCGCGGTCACACGGTGGGCGATGCGCTGCTCGTGCAGGTGGCCCAGCGCCTGCAGCGCCACCTGCGTGCCGGGGACACCGTGGCTCGCCTGGGCGGGGACGAGTTTGTGATGCTGATGCACAACCTGGCCGCCGATGTGGAAACCGCCGGCCGTGCCGCGCTGCTGGTGGCCGAAGAACTGCGCACAGAGCTGGAGGCACCGTACGCCATCGACACGCACCTCTACAGCGCCACTGGCAGCATCGGCATCACCTTGTTTCCCAAGCGCGGCGAGGGTGTGGAAGACCTGCTGCGCGAGGCCGACACCGCCATGTACCGCGCCAAGGACCTGGGCCGCAACCGCATCCGCTTTTACGAAGCGGCCATGCAGGCCGACGTGCAGGAACGCCTGGCGCTGGAGCAGGACCTGAAAAAGGCCCATGCCGAAGGCCAGATCGCAGCCTATGTGCAAAGCCAGGTGGACGCCGCCGGCAAGATGGTGGGCGGCGAACTGCTGATGCGATGGAGCCACCCGGTGCGGGGCAATGTGCCGCCCAGTCGCTTCATCCCCATTGCCGAGGCCTCGGGCCTCATCCTTCGCCTGGGCGATTGGATGATTCAGCAAGCGTGTGAGACGCTGGCCCGGCTTCAGGCCGCTGGACAAGCGTTGTCGCTGTCGGTGAACGTGAGCGAGAGGCAGTTCCGCCAGGACGATTTTGTCGAGCGCGTGCGCCATGTACTGGCCCACACCGGCGCCGACCCAGCCAACCTGATCCTGGAGGTGACCGAAAGCCTGCTCATCGAAAACCTGGACGACACCATTGCCCGCATGACCGAAATCGTGGGCCTTGGCGTGCGGTTTTCCATAGATGACTTTGGCACGGGCTATTCCAGCCTGGCTTACCTCAAGCGGCTTCCTTTGTTCGAACTCAAGATCGACAAGAGCTTTGTGCAGGACACGCCCGGCGATCCCAGCGACACCGCCATCGTGCAATCCATCCTCTCAGTGGCCAGCCACCTGAACCTGCGCGTTGTGGCCGAAGGCGTCGAGACTCGCGCGCAGGCGGATTTTCTGGTGGAGAACCAGTGCGAATGCCTGCAGGGTTATCTGTTTGGCCGGCCGGAGCCGTTGGCGGTGTGGGTAGGGCGACGGATCCCAGGCAGCTAAGCTGCTTTGTCACCGATGGTCGTTATCACGGTGCCACGATGGCCCAGCGTTCGTGGTCTCTCCACCGCCCGTTTATCTTGAGGTAGCGGGGCGAAAAACCTTCTTGCATAAAGCCGCAATCGCGGACCAAAGCAATAGATGCTGTGTTTCCTGGCTGGATGTTGGCCTCCAGCCTGTGCAGGCGCAGTCGCCGAAATGCGTATGCCACCAATTGGGTAAGGCCCAACCGCATCAAGCCCTGGCCTTCGTAGCCTTCAAAAGCGTAGTAACCCAGGTAAGCGCTGCGGAAGTTGCCCGCCACCATCTGCGTGACGTTGATGACACCCGCTATCTCGTGTTGTGGCCCAATGCCAGAAGACTTGCACACGAGAACACCGTAGTTCGGGTGGCTGGTCATGGTCTGCAAGTACTTCCCGTATTCCGCTGCAGTGCGAGGTGCTGACGTCCAAGGCGAATGCAGGGACTGGCTGCGCTCTGCCAGCGCAATAAAGGCCTGTTGATCCTCTGCGGTGGGTGTCCTTAGAAAAACCCGCTGACGGGCGCAGCGCTGATCGGTCATGGACGTTCGGTTCTCACGCCGTCGTTTGGGGCGATCTCTCGATGACACTGTCATATGCCTGCACCGCGAGCGCATGCACCTCCCGCGCGGGGCGGTCCTTGAGCAAATGATTGCTCCACACTTGGCGCCAGATGCGGGCGCCCGGCAGGCTGTGGCGCAGGCCCAGCATGTGGCGGGCGATGTGGGGCCAGGGGGTCCCGTGCTGGGCGGCCTCGCGCTCCATGTATTCCACCATGGCCAACTCCACCTCTTCACGGGTCAAGCTGCTGGGGGCACCGCCGTAGTAAAGCGCGTCCCACCGGGCCAGCCACCAGGGGTTGTGGTACGCCTCGCGACCGATCATCACGCCGTCCAAGTGTTTCAACTGCTCCTGCACCACGTCATCCGTGGTGATGCCGCCGTTGATGGCGATGGTGAACTGCGGAAACTCGGCCTTGAGGCGGTGCACCACCTCGTAGCGCAGCGGCGGGATGTCGCGGTTTTCCTTCGGGCTCAGGCCCTGCAGCCACGCGTTGCGCGCATGCACGATGAACACGGTGCAGCCCGCCTCGGCCACGGTGCCGATGAAGTCGCGCACAAAGCCGTAGTCCTCCACCTTGTCGATACCGATGCGGTGCTTGACGGTGACAGGCACGCTCACCACGTCCTTCATGGCCTTCACGCAGTCGGCCACCAGCTGGGGGGCCTTCATCAGGCTGGCTCCAAAGGCGCCGCGCTGTACGCGGTCGCTGGGGCAGCCGCAGTTCAGGTTGATTTCGTCGTAACCCCATTCCTCACCCAGCCTGGCGGCCTGGGCCAGTTTGTCGGGCTCGTTGCCGCCCAGCTGCAGGGCCACGGGGTGCTCTTCGGCGTTGTAGCGCAGGTGGCGCTCGGTGCCGCCATACAGGATGCCGCCCGCGTTCACCATCTCGGTGTACAGCAGGGTGTGGCGTGTCAGCAGCCGGTGAAAGTAGCGGCAGTGGCGGTCGGTCCAGTCCATCATGGGCGCGACGGACATGCGCCAGGGGCTCAAAGAGGGGTGCACGGGAAATCAGCAGGCGGGGCGGAAGGAGAGGGCGGCGCAGCAGAGGCTGCCCGCACAAGGCCGCGATTATCCCATCGCCTGGACGCTGGGTGCTGGCGCAGGGTTTTATATAAAAATCGACTCCAGCGCTGATAGGGTAAGCGCTGGCAGCTATCAAAATTGAAATTCCCACACCTCACTCCACTTCTGCATGCAGGCGCCCCCGCGGATCACTCTGCGCTGTGCGCCTCACGCAGCCCGTAGCGCTGCACCACGCTGTCACGTTGGCGCGGGTCGATGTTGATGCGGTCGGCGTTGCGGCCGGTCTGCGCCAGCAGGCGGGGGTCCATCACCCGGCGCCACAGGGGCGGAAAGTACGCCAGTGTGAACATGCCGAAGTAGCCGATGGGCAACTGGGGCACCTGCTCAAAGTGCCGCAGCGACTGGTAGCGCCGCAGCGGATGGGCGTGGTGGTCGGAGTGGCGTTGCAGGTGGAACAGCGCCCAGTTGGAGAACAGGTGGTTGCTGTTCCATGAATGGTGCGGTTGGCAGGGTTCATAGCGCCCGGCGGCATCGCGCGAGCGCAGCAAACCGTAGTGCTCCACATAGTTGGCAGACGTGAGCTGGAAGTTGGCCCAGAACGAGGCCACCACCAGAAACGGCAGCACGGCCAGCCCCAGCCACAAAGCCAGCGCGGCCCACAGCATGGTGGTGATGGCTGCGGGTTGCAGGATTTCGTTGTGCCACGAGAGCAAGGGCTTTTGCTCCCGCGCCAGGCGGTCCTTTTCCAGAGCCCAGGCGCGGCGCAAGGCGCCCGGCATTTCACGCAGCACAAACCGGTAGATCGACTCGCCCATGCGCGACGAGGCCGGGTCGGCTGGCGTGGCCACATCGCGGTGGTGGCCCCGGTTGTGTTCGATGAAGAAGTGCCCATAGGCCGTGGGCGCCAGCACCAGCTTGGCCAGCCAACGCTCCAGCATAGAGTTTTTGTGGCCCAGCTCATGGCCGAGGTTGATGCAGAAGCCGCCCACCGTGCCAGTGGTCAGCACCATCGCCAGCACACCGTGCCAGGGCAGGGCCTGCGTGGCGACAAACCAGGCGCTGAAGATGAAAGCCGCCCACAGCACGGGCACCAGCAGATAGGTAATGCGGCGGTAGTACCGGTCGCGCTCCAGCTCGGGCACCGCGGACTCGGGCGGATTGCTCTGGTCGGTGCCCAGCAAGCAGTCGAGCAACGGCGCCACCAGGTAGAAAAACGCCACAGGCACCCACAGCGCCAGGGGCTCGCCAGTCCAGAGCATCAGCGCCGGGCCCACCGCGACGGTGCACGGCACCACCAGCGACAGCAGCCAGGCGTACCGCTTGCGGTCCTGGTAGGGGGTGTCGGGGTAGCGGGTGGTGGGGCGCATGGTGGCTGGTAAATGCAAGGCGAGGCAAGGTCTTTGAGATGCCGCCGATTCTGGGCGTCCGCCTCACAAAAGCCAGGCTTTTTTGACCATGGAGGGGCCGCGGTGAAGGTTGTTGACAATGTTGCACCGATGGCATGGCCGCACGCGCCGTTTGCCCTGCCTCAACACGGGGCATAGGCCGCATCGGCGATACTTCGCGCGCTTTTTTCCCAGGCGCCGTTGCCACGGGCGCTGTTCTGTTTGCTTCCTTCCCATGCACCACACCATTTTTGACACGCCGGTGGTCAACACGCTCCTGCGCGCCGCCTCGCGCTTCATCTTGCGCATCACCGGCTGGAAGGTCGAAGGGGCCTTGCCCGCGCATGCCGCCAAAAGTGTGTTGATTGCGGCGCCCCACACCAGCAACTGGGATCTGCCCTACACGCTGATGCTGGCGTTTTCACTGCGTTTGCGGGTGTACTGGATGGGCAAACACAGCTTGTTCAAGGCACCGTTTGGCGGTGTGATGCGGTGGCTGGGCGGCATTCCGGTGAACCGTGAGCAGTCCAACAACCTGGTCGCCAGCTCGGCCCAGGCCATGCGGGAGGCTGATGGCCCCATGCAACTCATCGTGCCGCCCGAGGGCACGCGCGGCAAGACGCGGCACTGGAAGACCGGCTTTTACTACATCGCCCAGCAGGCCAACGTGCCCATCGTGCTGGCCTTTGTGGACTATGGCCGCAAGGTGGGCGGCCTCGGCCCCGTGTTTGAACCCACGGGCGATGTGGAGCGGGACATGGCGACCATCAAGGCGTTTTATGCGCCCATACAAGGCAAGAACCCGCGGCAGTTCGAGTCCTGACACCGCAGGTGTTCGTTGCTTAAAATTTGAATGAAATTGGCCTCTAGCGCTTATCCAGAAAGCGCTGGCAGCTATCGAAAATGTAGTCTTCAACCGCTGACCCAGCCCTCACGCTCCCACACTTCGCCGGTCGATCTTGCGGCTGAGCACGATGCTGGTCTGCGTCTGGTGCACCCCGTCGAGCTGGCCCACCTTGTCGAGCAGGGTGTCGAGCTGCTCGTGGTTGGTGCAGCGCAAGAACACCAGGTAGTCAAACGGCCCGCTCACGGCAGACACCTCTTCGACCTCGGCCATGGTCTCCAGCGCGCGCAGCACGGCGGGCGCTGTCTTGGGCAGCACGCTGATGCTGCACCAGGCCCGCACGGTGGTGGCATCCAGACGCTGACCCAGCCGCACCCCGTAGCCCGCGATCACGCCCGATCGCTCCAGCCGCGCGATGCGCGCCACCACGGTGGTGCGGGCCAGGCCGAGCTTGCGCGCTAGCGTGGCTGTGCCCTCGCGTGCGTTGGCTTGCAACAGGCTGAGCAATTGCCGATCGGTGTCATCCAGGGGCTGGGTCATGGGTGCTCCCTCCAAAAAGTCATAGCGCCCATCATATTCGTCGTTATGGCAAAACAAGCAGCTGCTTTCGACGTTTTGAGAGCTACACATTGACAGAGCTGCTGCCTAGCATCAAGGCATATTCAACACCTCGCCGCTGAATGCGGCGAACACTACCGGGAGCGCTGCCATGACCACCTTTGCCACCAACTCGAACTCTGCCACCCGCCGCGCCATCACCATCCTGGGCGCAGGCCACATCGGCTTTGCGATGGCGCTCTTGCTGCAGCAGTCCGGTGACTACGACATCCTGGTGGCAGACCGTGATCCGGCCCGCCTGGCCGAGGTGTCTGCTCTGGGCGTCTCCACGCGGTTGACCACAGACGCCGCCAGCCTGCAGGCCGCCATTAACGGCCGCTTTGCCGTGCTCAACGCACTGCCGTTCCACCGCGCCGTGACAGTAGCCACGTTGTGCGCCAGCGCAGGCGTGCATTACTTTGACCTGACCGAAGACGTGGCCAGCACCCAGGCCATCCGCGCCCTGGCCGACAACGCCCGCAGCGTGCTCATGCCCCAGTGCGGTCTGGCGCCCGGCTTCATCGGCATCGTGGGCAACGACTTGGCCCGGCGTTTTGACACCCTGCACACGCTGCGCATGCGTGTGGGGGCGCTGCCGCGCTACCCCCAGGGTGCCCTGCGCTACAACCTGACCTGGAGCACCGAAGGCCTCATCAACGAGTACTGCAACCCCTGCGAAGCCATCGTGGACGGCGTGCGCACCACGGTGCCCGCGCTGGAAGGGCTGGAGACCTTTGCGCTGGACGGTGTGGAATATGAGGCCTTCAATACCTCGGGTGGGCTGGGCACGCTGACAGAAACCTTGGCGGGCAAGGCGCGGCAGGTGGACTACCAGTCCATCCGCTACCCGGGCCACAACGCCATCCTCAAGCTGCTGCTCAATGACCTGCGCCTGCGCGACCGGCGTGATCTGCTCAAGGACATACTCGAAACCGCCATCCCCAC
>PJUL01000416.1_pt1 | contig 31721 bp, 26 predicted proteins | sample 1512221 | NCBI WGS metagenome assembly PJUL01 (sample SAMN08177667, study PRJNA422409) | Feces metagenome, whole genome shotgun sequencing project.
CAACAATAAGGCTCCGGTCGCTCTCGCCGCGTAAGCGGTGCTAGCACTGGGAATTAAAGTCCTCCGCTCCTAGCCGGGCGTCAGGCGGGGTTCGCAGGCACCTGGCAACAGAAGCCTGCACTTCATTGCCATTTCTGTTCGCCTTTTCCCCCTTTCTCCTTGAAATCTCTTGGAACGTAGGGCTGATATGGGCCGTTCGGATTCTAGAGATAAACGGAGCAGCGGGCATCATGGCCGAAGACCACATGCGATACGACATTCTCGCTCAGGAAGCTCTGCGCGGCGTCGTGCGCAAGGTTCTGGCTGAAGTTTCGCGCACCGGCCTGCCGGGCGAGCATCACTTCTTCATTTCCTTTGCCACGCGCGCGCCGGGCGTCCGCCTCTCAGAGGAACTGCTCAAGCAGTACGACAAGGAAATGACCATCGTGCTGCAAAACCAATATTGGGACCTCAAGGTCTCCGAGAGCACGTTTGAAGTTGGTCTGAGCTTCAATGGCCAGCCGGAATTGCTGGTGATCCCCTTCGCGGCGATCAAAGGCTTTTTCGACCCGTCCGTGCAGTTCGGCCTGCAATTTGATCCCGCGACCGCCCCGCGCGATGATGGCTCCGAGGAAGATGCAGCCGATGCCGCCACGGAAGCAGAAGCCGGTGACCCGGAGACGAGCGGCGAAAAGGTCATCAGCCTCGACGCCTTCCGCAAGAAGCCGTGACCTGAACCGGGACCATGGAAAAGCGGTCCTTATCCATCGTCGGTCATCGCACCTCGATTGCGCTTGAGCCCGAATTCTGGTCGGGCCTCGAAGCGATGGCCAGCGCCCGCGCACTCAGCCTGGCCGCGCTTGTGCGCGAGATCGACGAGACACGTCAGACCACCAATCTGTCATCGGCGGTCCGGCTGGCCGTACTTCGCTGGTATCGGGATCAGGCCGCGCTCAAATCTGCGGATTGATATTGGTCGGAAAGCCGAGATCGATTGGCGCACCGGCGGGCGACCCACCATTCTGCTCCAGCAACAGCCGCTCCTGCTCCAGCCGCAACGCCTCTTCCTCGGCAGCACGCCGCGCCGCTTCTTCTGCCGCACGACGCCGCTGCTCTTCGGCCAGCCTGTTGCGTTCCTCGGCCGCCGCGCGCTGCCGCGCCTCGTCTTCCAGCCGCAAAATGTCGAGCCGCTCCAGCTCCAGCTCATTGGCCCGAACTTGAATGGCGGCAACCATTTCGGCAAGATCGAGCGTCACCAATGGCGCAAAAACCGTTCCCCCGATCCGGGCAAGAATACGCGCCGTTTCGGTCTCGATCAGCCCGCCCACATCAACATAATCGCGTGGCATAAGCACGAACAGACCATCGAGGCCCATCTGGCTCAGGGCGACATTGAGATTGCCCGAAAGCCTGCCGCCCGCGCCCTCGATAATCAGATTGGCTATGCGAACGGCCCCGCCCGCAATGGTGAAGGCACCCCGCGCCTCGCTTGCTGCAAACCCGCCTTGCGACAGACCCAGCGCGATCAGTGTTTGCAGCGCGTCCTCATCGATATTGAGCGGGTCTTCGATGCCTGCCAAAGTCGGGAAGACCGCCGGGCTCAATCCAGTGGCGGAAAAGCCGGATATGGCGAAATTGCCCTCGCCGGTAAGGCGGCGCACCAATTCGGCGATGCTCTGACCATTCCCCTCAAATTGCAGGCCACCATCGACAATGCCAGCTATGCCCAGCGCGGGCAGGTTGAAAGTGTCGATATCGACGCCTTCCAGCGACACAGCCCCGGTCAGGCTGCGCTCGGAAAGCGCCCCAGCGCAGCAGCGAACAAGGTTGAGGGTGAGGCGACCGTCGCTCGCCTGCCCCACCAGCCGTTCGATGGACACGCTTTCCGGCGTCCAGACATAAGCAAAGCGCGTTTCACCCAGCATGGAGGCGCCATTCACCTGCACGGCATCGCTGGTCACGGCAATATCACCACGCGACATGCGCAAGATCGGATCGACCGCCAGCGGCCCATCAGGCCATACCCCTTCGCCCGGCACACCGATGGCGGCATTGCCGAACATGGCAATCGCCAGTCCCGCTGCATCCATTTTATCGGCATGCAATGAGCCGGTGAAGCTGGGCAGCTCACCTAGAATCTGCATGGAGAGAGCGCCGGAAAAGCCGCTATCGCCGCTCACCCCGGCAATATCGGTCAGGGTAAATTGTCTCCAGCCTGCAAAATCCAGCGCTGCCGAAGCTTCGATATCGGGCAGTCCTGCTCCCTCGACACCAGCCAGAGCTGCAATGCCGCCGCCTGCCGCCAGCAGCACGTCGAGCGTGCCCTGCCCGCTGATTTCGCCATTGGCTGCCAAGTCGAGACTGCCGAAATAGCTGGCCGATTGCCCACCCTGACTGATTGCAGCGCGCCCTTCATATCCGTCGGCAGCATTGCCTTCCATGAACAGGCTCGCCAACACCGCGCCGTCCTCGTCAAACAGCGGCACATTGGACAGACCAAACTGGTCCTGCGCGGCCAGACCATCCTCGGCCTCCAGCGACACGATCAATCGCAGATCATTGCTGGATAGCCCTGCCAGACCCGCCGCCATTTCTGCCCGAAGATCGAGCGCGGCAGCACCGAGATCACCGGCCAGTGTCAGAACCTGCGCCGGACCATCACCCACATTGGAGAGGATGAATTGCAGATCGGCCGGCCAGATATTGGCCAGTCCCTCCTGCCAGCCAAAGGGCATTCCAACCATTTCGTAAAGCACCCCAAGCCCTTCGGCCTCCGCCGAAGCAAGCACCATCTGGCCCGAACCCGTCAGCACCGGCTCCGTCAATGAGCCCGCAAGACGCAGCGCGCCGTCGAAGGAAACCCCGCCCCAATCACTGGTCGACAATTTGGGGAGCCGCAGGTCGCCGGGCGCCCATTGCCCTTCGACCGCCAGATCGTGCGCGGCCAGCCCCAGCACATCGGCGACCTGCGCCGATACCGAAAAACTGCCATTGGGAAAGCTGACGGCGAAGCTGCCATCATTGGCGGCATCAGGCAGCAAGGCCAGCAGGGCCGCCGTCTGGGGCGCATTCAACTGACCCAGTTGCACCACGCTATCGAGCCGTTTCTCCTCGCCAAACCCGATGCGCATTTCAACCATATGGGTCTGGCCGCCGAAATCGAGCCGCCCATTGCTGAGGCCGAAGGCATCGCCCGCCAGCAGCAGCCGCCCCGTCAGCGCACCGGGGCGATTGAACAGCGGATTATTGTCGCCAGCCCGCCGCCAGAGCTGCGCCAATCCATCGAGCCGGTGAGCATTGAGGACAAAATCGCCCTTGAACCCGGCATGGCCATCTTCATTGGTGACCGTGCCGGAGAGCCGCACCTCGCTATCGCCGGGGAGCGATGCAACGGCCTGCTCGATCTGCCAGCTTTGCCCATCGGTGCTGGCATCGAGCCGCAATTCGCGCAAGGAAAAGCCGCGCAAACCCACTTCGGCCAGATCGACATCGAGCGTTCCCGGCATGGGCGGCAGCGGTGGTGCTGGAATTTCGGACAGGAACCGCACCAACTCATAAGGCAGTTCTGCTGGCACTTCGGTGGCTGGGCGCGGCGGCAGCGAGAAGACGCCACCCGACAGAACCGCGTCGAACCCGCGCCGCGCGCCGAGCTGGATATTGGCCGAACCGGTAAGGCGCATCCCGGCCCGGTTCTCATCAGGATGCAAGGTATAGCCGGACAGAATTACCCGATCCGTGGAAACCGAAACCGCGCTCTCCAGCACCAGAGCACCCCTGATATCATCAGCCGCCTCGGCAATTGGCGGCGCCTGCTTGTAGGTGATCGTGCCTTCAAATCTGGGGGCCATGCCTGGCGTCAGCAGGCCCTCGCCCGTCACCGAATAAGCGCCCCCCGCCTCGCGCAGGAAGGCGGAAACCCGGTTTGCACCGACGGCATCGCTGGCAGCGGCATTGAAGCGCACATCATAGCGCTGCCCATCATAATCGGCCGCGCCCTGAAACTGGAATGGCCCGGTAAAGCTCGACAGCCGAAGATCGCCATCGATGCGGGCAACAGAAAACGCCTCGTCGGCGCGCAGGTCGGTCAGCCGGATGGAGCCATTGGCAATGCGCGCATGGCCCAGCACCACGCTGCTGGCCGCGCCGGTCAGATCGACACCGGAACTGAACAGGCCATTTTCATCCAGCACCAGCTCGATAGCAGGCTGCACCAGCGTCAGGGCGGTTACATTGTAATTGTCGCGCAGGAATTCAAAGAGCGCAAATTCCGCCTCGACCGACGCGACATGCGCCGAAGGCGATTCCACATCGCCCACCACCACATCGGCAAATTCCAGACGCGGGCTGGGCAGGAAGGAGAAGGAAATGTCGCCCCGGATCGTTACATCGGCACCCAGCACAGTGCTGGCGAGGGCCTCCATGCGGTCACGATAGTCTGCCCACTGGATGAAGAACGGCGCGACGAAAGCTCCGGTCAGCACTACGATGGCGAAAATGCCGACGACGATGTAAATGCGATTGAGCACTGTCCGCGTTCTGCCCCGGCTGAAACCGGGTGCGAGTGTAGGCACTTACGCCTGCTGCGCAAGCCGGATGAGGCCGATTTGAGCAGGTGAAATGCGCCGATTTTGCGCTGGTCAAAACTCAACGCTCAAAACCCGCGCTTCTATACAGAGCCCGGCGCAATCCCTATATTGCCAATGAGAACAAAATGAGATTCGTCAAGCAGGGACGCCGGGCGCGTTTCTCTTCCCGGAACCTTGGAACATCAAAGCAAGCATGGCCGACTTCGCTCCCCCACCCCGCCCCCTAGGCGGGCCGATCACCAGCCAGTTGAAGCGGCAGCAGGGGCCGGACTATCTCGCCGGGCTCAATCCGGAGCAAAGCGACGCCGTGCTCTCGACCGAAGGCCCGCTTCTGGTGCTGGCCGGTGCAGGAACGGGCAAGACACGCGTTCTGACCACACGCATTGCCCATATTCTAACGCAACGGATGGCCTGGGGCAGTCAGATTCTGGCGGTGACCTTCACCAACAAGGCCGCCGCCGAGATGAAAAAGCGTATCCACGAGCAGGTGCCAAGCCTAGATGGCCTGCCCTGGATGGGTACATTCCACTCCATCGCCGCGCGCATCCTGCGTCAGCATGCCGAACTTGTGGACCTCAAACCCACCTTCACCATTCTCGACACCGACGACCAGATCCGCCTGATAAAACAGCTTCTCGCCGCCGAGAACATCGATGAGAAGCGCTGGCCCGCACGTCAGTTTGCAGGAATGCTGGACGCCTGGAAAAACCGCGGCCTGCTGCCCAAGGATGTTCCCGCCGCCGATAGCGGCTTTTTCGCCAATGGCAAGGGCGGCAAGCTCTATTACGATTATCAGGCGCGTCTGAAGACGCTCAATGCTGCCGATTTCGGCGATCTGCTGCTCGAATGTATCCGGCTGTTCCGCGAAAACCCCGAAGTGCTCGCCGAATACCACCGTAAATTCAAATACATGCTGGTGGACGAATATCAGGACAGCAATACCGCCCAGTATTTGTGGCTGCGCCTCTTGGCGCAGGGCAAACCGGCGCCGGAAGCCAATATCTGTGTGGTTGGCGACGATGACCAGTCCATTTACGGCTGGCGCGGGGCTGAGGTGGACAACATCCTGCGCTTCGAGAAGGATTTTCCTGGTGCCAAGGTGATCAAGCTGGAGCGCAATTACCGCTCCACCGCCAATATCCTCAAAGCCGCTTCGACCATCATCGCCCACAATGAAGGCCGCCTCGGCAAAACTCTGTTCACCGACATCGCCGAGCCGGGCGAGCCGCTTTCGTTCACGCAGGTCTATGACAGCGAGGAAGAAGCACGCACCATTGGCGAGGAAATCGAGCAATATCAGCGCGCTGGCGAGCCCCTCAATTCCATGGCCGTTCTGGTGCGCGCGTCGTTCCAGATGCGCGAGCTGGAAGAGCGTTTCATAACCCTCGGTCTCAACTATCGCGTCGTCGGCGGCCCGCGCTTTTACGAGCGCAAGGAAATCCGCGACGCTGTTGCGTATCTAAAAGTAATCGCAAACGCTGCAGATGACCTTCAGCTTGAACGGATCATCAATGTACCAAAACGTGGCCTTGGGGACTCGACAGTCAATACATTAATTGCCGCGGCACGGCATGAAGGTGTTCCGCTGCTAATCTTCGTGCGAATGGCCGTCGAAACAGAGGACATAAAGCCAAAGCAGCGATCCACCCTGCGCGGGCTACTAGACCAATTCGACGATTGGGCGTACCGCGCACAAAGCACGCCTCCTTATCAGTTGGTGGAGCAGGTCTTGGACGAAAGTGGATACACAGAATCTCTCCTCAAACCACTTACTGACGCTCAGATTTTAGAGCAGCAGGAGGGCAAGGTTGTGAAGCGGACCGCAAAATCTCCCGAAGATCAAGGCCGACTTGAAAACCTAAAGGAACTCAGCCGCTCGATGGAAGAATTCGAGACGCTTGGCGGTTTCCTTGAACATATCTCGCTGGTCATGGACCGCGACAACGCCGATGCGAGCGACGCGGTCACCATAATGACGCTGCATTCCGCCAAGGGGCTGGAATTCAACACGGTTTTTCTGCCCGGTTGGGAAGACGGCACTTTTCCGAGCCAACGCTCGATGGATGAAAGTGGTCGTGCCGGCCTCGAAGAAGAGCGCCGCCTCGCCTATGTCGGCATAACGCGCGGCCGCAAGCGCGTGCGGATTTCCGCTGCACAAAACCGGCGTATTCACGGCCTCTGGCAGTCCGCCATTCCCTCCCGCTTTGTCGATGAACTACCGCCCGACGCGGTGGAAGTCACCGACCGGGGCTCGGCCTATGGCGGCTATGGCTATGGCGGCGGTGCAACCAGCCGCTTCAACAAGGCCGATCCGTTTGAAAGCGTCTATGAAACGCCCGGCTGGCAACGCGCACGCGCCAATCAGGCCAGCCGCAAGGGCGGCGGACCGCTAACCATCGAGGGCGAATTGGTCGCCCGCTCGGTCGATCTGGGTGGGCAGGGAAGCGGTTTCGCGCTGGGCGAGCGCGTCTTCCACCAGAAATTCGGCTATGGCGCGATCATGAGCATCGAAGGCAACAAGCTCACCATCGACTTTGAAAAAGCGGGCACCAAGAAGGTGCTAGAAAGCTTTATCAGCAAGGGGTGAGACGCCCAGACGCCTCACCCCTCTATTCGGTCAGGCCGCAGCCTTAACCGTTACATCAATGCCTTCGCCCCGGGCCGACTGCTCCAGCAGGTCGGCCAGAATTGGCAAAATCCATTTGGCGCTGAGCGGGCTGAAATTGTCCGAAAATGCCGATGACGTCGTGGCATCAAGCGGCGCATAGGCGCGGCCAGCGACGGCTGGCAGCCGCTGGAATGGCGCAAAAGCCTCCAGCCGCGCCGTCGCATCCTTGTCAGTGGCGAAGGACAGAAGAATGTCAGCGTCCTGCAGGATATCGACGTTCTCAATGGAATAATTAGCAAGCCCGTTGGCGTCAGCACTCGGTGCCGGCACGAAGGTCAGGCCCAGCTCGGCAAATTGCTCGGCAATCCCGCCTTCCCCGATCACGTAGAGCGTGTCGCCATAGAGCGAGCCGATCATGATCTTCTTGCCGCGTAAAGGCGCAAGCCGCTCGGCAAATTCGGCAATGAGAGCTTCGGTTTCGGCAATACGCTCTTCGCCAATCTCGGACCGGCCAAGCGCCTTTGCAGTCAGACGCAACCCGTCGCGCCAGGGGCGACCGAATTCGAGACCGACCAGCGGCGCGATCTGCCCCAATTGCTGGGCCACATCGGTCACGACATAGGTCATGGAAATGATGAGGTCGGGATCGTATTCAATAACGGTTTCCGGCGACAGCACGAAGCCGGTCACATCGATCTGCGGCACATCTTCGATACCGGTTCCCACCTGCCAGGGCAGCGTACCGCGCCCCCATGAGCCTGAATTTCCATAGGCAACCGGAACGACGCCGAGCGCCAGCGTATATTCGAGATCGACGAAATCGGTGCCGACGACGACCCGTTCGGGCTGGCCTGCAATGTCGCTGCTGCCCAGAGCATGCTCGATGGTAACGGCTTCCTGCGCACGAGTGGCGCTCACCAGCGCAAGCGCCGCAGTGCCAGCCATAAAGCCGCGCCGGCTGAGTTTTTCGAAATTGGGACGAATCCAGGACGTACCGGAAGCCATGAGACACCTTTAACTAGACTATAAAAATCCAATTATCATGTCGCCAGGGTCTCTTCAATCCGGCCTGCTGTTGGCTTGAACAATCAGCGGCAAATCATCATTTTATCGGCAACAACAGAGGACGATCCCATGATCATCTCGACCACGCCCACTCTCGAAGGCCGCCCCATCCGCGATTATCTCGGCATCGTCACCGGCGAAGTCATCGTCGGCGCCAACATTTTCAAAGATCTGTTCGCCGGCATCCGCGACATCGTGGGTGGCCGCGCCGGAGCCTATGAATCCACTCTGCGCGACGCCCGTCTGGAAGCCTTTCGGGAACTGAGCGAGGAAGCGCGCCGCATGGGGGCTGACGCCGTCGTCGCCGTAGACATCGACTATGAAGTCGTCGGTCAGGGCGGATCGATGCTGATGGTTTCGGTATCGGGCACGGCGGTAAAGCTCTAGCTACAGGCCGAACCCGCCCAAGGGCTCTGTCTCAAACCGCTCACCAAAACCGACAATGAGCGGCCGCGCCCTTGCAATAGTCGCCTGCACCTCGGCGATGTGGAGCGAGGCTGCGTGGCTTTCCTTGCTGTCCCACACTTCGGTAATCCAGATACCGTCATCGCTGGCAGGATCGCGGGCGATGACATAGGAATGGCAACCCGGCATCGCCACGCTGCCATCAAGCATGATCTTTATGAGTGCCTCGCGCTGTCCGGATGCAGCCAGCATCTTTCCGATCAAACCATACACGTGCTTGTCTCCCTTCCGGCAAGGCCAGCATTCCGGCCCCGTGCCATTGACTTGCCCCGCTCTCCTGCGTCATTGGAAACTCGACCAGACCGGGGACAATTCATGTCAGTAGATCAGCTTTCCGTCTCGCTTACCAAGGATCAGGCCTATGCGTTGGTCGATGCCGTCTCCGAGCGCGACGATCTGGCCCTGACAGCCTCGGCCCACGAAAACGAAGACACCGGCGAATGGGTGTTTGAGGCCACCTGCGAAAGCCCGCCGGACCTTGAAGCCTTTTCGGCTCTGGCCCAAAGCGTATTGGGCGGCGACGTCACCTTTTCGGTGGAGGCCATCGACCCCGAGGTCAATTGGGTCGCCAAATCGCTCGAAGGGCTGGCCCCGGTCATCGCTGGTGGATTCTATGTTTATGGTAGCCATTCGGAAGCGGCGGTGCCTGAGGGACTGACGCCGATGAAAATCGAGGCCGCGCAAGCCTTCGGCACCGGCCATCACGAAACCACCACCGGTTGCCTCGAAGCCATCGAGATGGTGCTGCGCAAGCGTACGCCTAGCCGCATGATTGATATCGGCACCGGCACCGGCGTTTTGGCTATTGCGCTGGCCAAGCGTGTCGATGCCAGGATCCTTGCCACCGATATTGATCCGATTGCCGTCACCACCACCATTGAAAACGCCAATGACAATGGCGTGGGCGAGCAGATCGACACCATCGAGGCCACCGGCCTCGACCACGCCGACATCACCGCCCGCGCCCCCTATGATCTGATCGTCGCCAATATTCTGGCCGGACCACTCACCGAACTGGCCCCCGGCATGGGCGGGATCGCCCAATCCGGCGGCACGGCCATCCTGTCGGGTATTCTCAACACCCAGGCCGATGGCGTCATCGCCGCCTATGAGGCCGCAGGCTTTGCCCTGGTCGATCACCTCAAGCGCAAGGACTGGACGACACTGGTTCTGCGCAAGAACTAGGGCCTCCCCCGAGAACACGCCCGATCTTGTCCGCACGTTGAGAAAAGCTAAGCGCCATACAGCGCCCACGCCGTCATCACCCGGCTCGTCCGGGTGATCCATCCCTCCGCGCTCTCGAAAAGCTGGATTGCTCCGCCAAGCCGGGCAATAACGACAAATACAGAGCTCTGATCGACACCGCCCACCCCCCAAAAAAGCAAAATCCCCGAAGCGGGCTTCGGGGATAGGTGCGTGATCGTCAGCGTTGCGTGTGCAGCAGCCTTACGGGCGCTTGGTAACCGCGCCGATCAGCTGGTGCTGCATGCGATAGCTGACCTGGCGTGTAGCTTCACGACCGCGGACGTCGATAAGACCTCCCAATGCAGTGCGGAAACCATTCTTGCTCTCAGTCATCTTTATCTCCATGCGACGGCTCGTCTATTGCTTGCCGTCATGCTCTCTATAGGCTGTTCTCGATCCCCCGGTTAGGGGCTCTTCGGCAAGTCAGCCATGCCGTTTCTGCAAGGCGCGGTTAACGGCCATTCACCTTGTTATGCGCGGAACGATACTGACGCTCGAACTGAGCGACATAACGCTCGGCCTGACGGGCACGGCCTTCAATGACGGCATCGAAAGCGCGCTGGAAGAAATTCCGGTCTTTGTTCATTTCTCTCTCCTTGGTTCACAAGTGTAAGATAGGATTCGCAGAGCCGGTTAAAACCGCCAAACATTCAAGCCAGCCATGACCGGAGCGCACGCCCGGCGCAGGATAGTCCGATGAATACTCCCCCCTTCCCGCCCACAAAATTCCAGTCCTTCGACGCAAAGACTGATTCTTCTCAGGTTGCTCCGCGCCTCAGCGCCTTGCGCGACGCCATGAAGACCGCCGGAATGGACGCCTTTCTTATTCCCCGCGCCGATGCCCATCGTGGCGAGTCCGTCCCCACCAGCGAGGCGCGGCTCGCCTATATCACCAGCTTTACCGGCTCAGCCGGGCTCGCCATCGTCGGGACAGAGAAAGCCGGACTGTTTGTCGATAGCCGCTATACCCTGCAGGCTCCCGCCGAAACCGACACAGCCAAAATCACCATCCATGAATTTCAAGGCGGGGTGAGCCCGGACATAAAGCTCTACGTCCCCAAAGGCGGCAAGCTCGCCTATGATCCGTGGCTGCACACGCCGGCAGAGCTGCGCGACCTCACCGAAAAGCTCGCGGGCCATGCCGAAATCGTGCCTCATGCCAATCTGGTGGATGCAATCTGGAGCGACCGCCCCGCAGCGCCTGTCAGCCTGATCGAATTTCTTGGCCATAATCGTGCCGGACGCTCGGCGCAGGAGAAAATTGCCGCGCTGCGCGAAACGCTTGGCGCCGACAAGGCTGACGCGGTGGTTCTCACGTTGCCTGAATCGATCTGCTGGCTGTTCAATATGCGTGGCCGCGATGTGCCGAACACGCCCTTCGTTCTCGGCTTTGCCATTGTGCCCCGGGATGGCCTGCCCGTGCTCTATCTCGACGCAGCCAAGATCACGCCTGAGATCAAGGCATCGCTGGAGGGCATCGCCGAATTGGCGGAGAGCACCACGCTGACCAATGCGCTCGAACAGCTCGGCAAAGACCAAAAGGCCGTTCTGGTCGATCCACAGAGCGCTCCGGCGGCCGTGGCCAACATTCTGCAACAGGCTGGCGCCAAGCTGATCGAGAAGCGCGATCCGGTGCTCGAACCCAAATCACGCAAGAACGAGGTCGAACTCGCCGGCATGCGCGAAGCGCACCGGCTGGACGGCGTTGCACTGGCAAAATTCCTGCATTGGTTCGATCAAGAAGCCCCCAAGGGCAACCTTACCGAGATCGCCATCGTCACCGCGCTCGAAGCCTTCCGGCGCGAGGAAGAAACCTGCGTCGATGCCAGCTTCGATACCATTTCGGGCGCTGGGCCCAATGGCGCCATCGTCCATTATCGGGTGAACGAAAAGACCGACCGCAAACTCAATGCCGGTGAGCTCATGCTGCTCGATAGCGGCGCGCAATATCTTTCCGGCACCACCGATATTACCCGCACGATCTCCACCGGCCCGGCGACGCCCGAGCAGAAGGACCGCTATACGCGCGTGCTCAAGGGCATGATCGCCATTTCCCTTGTCCGCTTCCCCAAGGGAACGACCGGGGCGCAGATCGATGTGCTGGCGCGCCAGTTTCTCTGGCAGCAAGGGGTCAGCTTCAGCCACGGCACTGGCCATGGCGTCGGCGCGTTTCTCGGCGTCCATGAGGGACCCATCGGCATCTCGCCGCGCGCCGTCGCACCGCTGGAAGCAGGCAATATCCTGTCCAACGAACCCGGCTATTACAAAGCGGGCGAATATGGCATCCGCATCGAAAACCTGATTGCCATTGTCGAGGCGAAGGATTTCCCCGGATATCTCGAATCCGAGACCATCACCCTCGCCCCCATAGACACCCGCCTAATCGAGCGCTCGCTGTTGACCACGACGGAAGCCGAATGGCTCAACGCCTTCCATGCCAAGGTCTGGGCAGAGATCGGACCGCTGGTCGATGGCGCGGTGAAAGACTGGCTAAAGCAGGCGACGGCAGCGCTGTAGCGCCGATCAGTCAGACCAAAATCAAAGGGGCGCCAAGCGCCCCCTTTTTATTCTTCACCCAAGGCCGAGAGAAAAATCTCGCTCAGTCGATAAGGATATTCGCTCTCTTCAGAAACGACATCGTCGATTTTCCAGCCACCGGCTTCGAACACCAGTTCATAGGTGAGCAGCGTTGGCTGGTCGAAATTGTCAAAGCTGACATCGACCACTGCCGCATCGCCTGAAATCTCGGCCTCTCCGATCACCAGGTCCGAAAGCTCGAAATCCTGCCCATCGACATAGGGATCAAAACCAAGCGCGCCCATTTCACCAGCGGGCGTTCGCTCCGCATCCGCTTCATAGAGCGCGTTCAGCGCCACCGAGCGGAAGGCGCTTTCATCCTCAGGGAATGAACCGGTGAAATAGGGCTCGTAAAAGGCCGCAAGCAACGCCTCCGGCCTGTCGAAGGTTTGAGCCGAGGCCAGACTGGTCAGCGACAGAAAAGCACCGAGTACCAGACCGTTAAGACGCATTTTCTCGCCCTCGCTGATCAATTGAACCAGATGGCGAAATTGGGCCATCTGTCTCCGAACACTGCATTGCCTGCGGCAAAGCTGCCTGCATCGGCAATCGGGCCATCGCGCAGAAACGGCACCGCCCCCTGCCCGACAAACAGCATAATGAGGTCGGTTTCCGTCGCCGTCTCGAAATAGGCGCGCAGGTCAAAGCCCTGGCTAAAGCGCCAATGCGGCAGCAGCAGGTCCCCAGCCAGAATCTGGTCCAGCGTATCAAGCGTCGCCAGCCACGCCTCAACCACCTCTTCGCTCACCTCATGGCCCGGCACGATTGAGGTCTGGCGCGGCGACGGCACCAATTCCCGATTATCGTCCGTTTCGGCCAGAATAGTGTCCCAATTCTGCCGGGACAGCGCCGTCACCGCCTCCATCCGCTCCAATACGCCTCGCAATCGCGTCGGGTCTGTCACCGGGAAACGCGCTGTGTGCAGAAAGGCGATCACATCCGCGATGAATGTATCGGTTTCGGGGTCCATCATCAGCGTGCCGCCGCGCGCATAATCCTGCATCGGCAGGCCCGCTTTGGGAAAAACGCGGTGCCCCACCGCATCGAACAATTGCGAGAAGTCATGGGCCAGCAGCAGATCGACCGGCGATGCGGTGATCTGGGTATATCCCGCAAACCAGAACGCATCCGCGCGATCAAAGCCGACGCTCGTGTCGACGGCCTTGGTCTTGTCACCCTTGCTCTTGCCTTGCGGCAAATCCAGCATGTCGCCGAGCAGCGCCACCAGGGTTTCGCCCTCGTTCACCTGCCCATCGCCATTGATGTCCAGCCGCACCAGCAGCGGATCGATGACAATGGAGAATTCCTCAGTCTCCCCGGCCAGCAAAAAGCCCTGCTGCGCCTGATCGAGGCCGGCAACAAAATCATCCATAATGGCGCGCAGGGCGTCATAGCTCAGCGGCTCCGGCGCAGGATTGGCCGGGCCGGTGCCAATGCCACCCGGCAGACCCATGAACATGGCTGCAGACGCCATATCCGGCACAACAGCGCCATGACGATAGAGCGCCTGCGACAGCCCTTCGGCAGCAAGAATGACATCGATAAGACCAACGCCAAAACACGCATCGGCATGACCATTATCGCATTCGGTAGCGAAGCCGTCGCGCTGCGCCGTGGCCTCGCCTGCATAGAGCAGGTCAGGCAATTGCTCGCCAAGCGGGCTGGCCAGTGCGGCGTCAGGTGCCAACGCAGCCGCCAGCGCCAAAGCTCTCAAAACCCGCATGCAAGCCTCCCTCAAACCTTATTTGCCGACGCGTTCGAACCACTCGTCTTCACTGATCACTTCGACGCCGTGTTGCTCCGCCGTCTTCAGCTTCGAGCCTGCGCCCGGCCCTGCAACCAGAATATCGGTCTTGGCCGATACCGATCCGGCAACCTTGGCGCCCAGCCGCTCGGCCATAGCCTTGGCCTCAGATCGTGTCATTTTTTCGAGGGTGCCGGTGAACACCACCGTTTTGCCCGCAATCTGGCTATCGCTGGAAATGGTGACGACATAGGGCTTTGGCTGCACTTCAACCAGCAATTCGTCCAGCGCCTGCACATTGCGGTCATTGGCGAAGAAAGCCAGGATCGATGCCTGAACAATCTCGCCGATCCCGCCAATTTCCGGGAACAGATCATGCCCCTCGTCCTGATGCGCGGCGGCAAAAGCCGTGTCGCGGAACGCTTGCATGGTCGAGAATTCCTTGGCCAGCAAGGCAGCAGTCGTTTCACCCACATGGCGAATACCGAGCGCAAAGATGAAACGATCCAGTTCCGGGTCGCGTCGCGCATCAATGGCGTCGAACAGCTTTTTCACCGATACGGCGCCAAACCCGTCGACATCCTTGAGCTTGCGCAGTGAACGCTCATCACGCGCCCGCAATGTGAAAATATCGGCGGGGCGGGCAATTCGGCCCTCTGCGTAAAACTGGCTGATCTGCTTGTCGCCCAGCCCGTCAATATCGAGCGCATTACGCGATACGAAATGCTTGAGATTTTCGACTGCTTGCGCCGGGCAAATCAATTCCCCCGTGCAGCGGCGCACTGAATCGAGCTTGCCGCTCTTTTCGTTCACCTCGCGCACCGCCTCGGACCCGCAGGCCGGGCAAAGATGCGGAAAGACGAAAGACACGCTATCGCCAGCGCGCTTGTCGAGCACCACATCGACGATCTGCGGAATAACGTCCCCGGCGCGCTGCACGATCACGGTGTCACCCACCCGCAGATCTATTCCATTGCGGATCGGCTCGCCATTGTTGCCGATGCCTTTGATGTAGTCCTCATTGTGCAGCGTGGCGTTCTCCACCACGACGCCCCCCACATTGACCGGCGCCAGCCGCGCAACCGGGGTGAGCGCTCCGGTTCGACCCACCTGGATGTCGATGCCGGTTAGAATGGTCGTCGCCTGCTCGGCCGGAAATTTATGGGCAATTGCCCAGCGCGGCGCACGGGCCACAAAGCCCCAGCGCTGCTGCAGATCGAGCCGGTCGAGTTTGTAGACCACCCCATCTATGTCATAGCCCAGCGTGGCGCGCTGCGCCTCGATGGTGCGATAATGCGCGATCAGCGCCTCGGCATTGTCCGTCCGCAACATAAGCGGATTGGTGGCAAAGCCCCATTGCTTGAACTTGGCGACGACCTCGGTCTGCGTCTCGGCGGGCGGGCTCGGATTGCCCTTCTCATCTTCAGCAATGCCCCAGGCATAGGCGAAGAAATTGAGGTTCCGGCTGGCAGTGATCTTGGGGTCTTTCTGACGCAATGAGCCCGCAGCCGTATTGCGTGGATTGACATAATCCTGCCCACCGAACTTGGCCGAATGCTCCTTGAGCCGCCGAAATTCGGCATGGCTCATATAGACTTCACCACGGATTTCGATCACCGCAGGCCAGCCGGAACCAGCCAGTCGATGAGGAATGTCGTCAATGGTCTTGAGGTTTTCGGTGATATCCTCACCCACCGCGCCATCGCCGCGCGTCGCGCCCTTTACCAGCACACCGTTTTCATAGCGCAGCGACGCCGATAGCCCGTCAATCTTCGGCTCCGCGGTAAATTCCAGTTTGAAACCAGGATCGCGCAGCGTATCCGCCATGAAGAATTTCCTGGCGCGCGCCACGAAATCGGTCACATCCTCATCGGCAAAGGCGTTGGCGAGGCTGAGCATGGGCACGCCATGTCGCACCTTGGCAAAACCCTCCGCAGGCGCAGCGCCGACCGCATTCAGCCTACGAAGGTAAGGCCGGTATACCTTCGCCTTATCAACATGAAAGACATAATCAAACAAATTCTTAAGCGCCGTATAAATAGCGTCGCTAAAAATTGGCTGACCATCTATGTAATAAGCTTTATCGGCTCGCTCCATAACTTTAATAAGCGCATCTACCGCAAGATTTTCCTGCTCGATCGCCGATCGAATAATAAACTGAAGCTTGGCAGCTTTTTCGTAGCGTTCAAGATTCGCAAGAGGACGATGAGCCTTATCGTAAATCATCTCCAGAACGCCGACCGGGATCTTTTCCAGTATCTCACGGATGGCCGACTTGTCCGAGTTTGGATAGGCAACCAGCCAATCGTCAGCAATGAGATTGATATACTCGGCGCGCTTTGCAGGGCTCAAGGCCGCTCTGGATGTAAGCTCAGCCATTCAGTCGCTCCTTATGGGACGGCAATCGACGTGCCTGATGGCCGCTACGAAACCGATCTCAGAATGGATACCAACTAATAGCTGATTTCAGCGGCGGCTACACCTATCCCACTGCACCAAGCAATTTCTTGGCAGCAGCCCGCGCCTCATTGGTAATCTCGGCGCCTGCCAGCATGCGCGCCACTTCCTCCTGCCGCGCGCCCTTGTCGAGCGGGCGGACGTGAGTGCGCATGAAGGCCCCCTCCTCCACCATCTGCTTCTCGATAAGAAGATGCCGATTGGCGCGAGCAGCCACCTGCGGGGCATGTGTAACCGTGAGAACCTGCACGCCCGCCGCCAGCCGCGCCAACCGCCGCCCGATGGCATCGGCAACCGCCCCCCCAACGCCGGTGTCGATCTCGTCAAAAATCAGCACAGGCGCGGAGCCCCTGTCAGCCAGCACCACTTTGAGCGCCAAGAGAAAGCGGCTCAATTCGCCGCCCGAAGCAACCTTGAGCAATGGCCCCGCCGCCGTGCCCGGATTGGTCTGCACATGAAACGCAATCTGGTCGAAACCCGCAGCGGCCACCCGGTCGGATTCCACCTGATGATCGACGATAAACTTTGCCGCACCCAGCTTGAGGTCCGGCAACTCGGCCTCGACCGACTTGCTGAGCGCTTTTGCAGCTTTCTTTCGGCCTGCGCTCAGAATATCCGCCGCTTCGCGGTAACGCGCTCGTGCCGCCGCTTCTTCGGCCTCCAATGCCTTGAGCCGCACTTCTCCACCCTGAAGCGTGTCGAGATCACCCTGATATTTTTCCAGAACGGCCACCAGACCATCGCAGGAGGTCTGGTGCTTGCGCGCCGCAGCGCGCAGGGCAAACAGGCGCTCCTCCACCCCTTCCAGCTCGCTGGGGTCGAAAGCCATTTCGCGCTTCAGATCATCCAGCGCATCACTGGTGCGGTCCAGCACTTCAAGCGAAGCATCGAGCGCTTCCACGATCGGCTGGAACAGGCTGGCGCCCCCATCAATCTTGCGCATCAGCCGCCGCATCAGCGAAGCCAGCGCCGGTGACGGCGCATTAGGGCCGTTGAGAATCTCATCGATTTCCACAACGTCGGACGCGGCCTTTTCGGCTTGCTGCAATTGCTGCCGCCGGGCGGACAATTCCTCTTCTTCACCCTGCATAGGGTTGAGCTTGCCCAATTCCTCAACGCTGTGCTGGGCATAATCTTCTGCGGCCAGCGCCTCGGCCACTAGCGCCCGCTGCTCCTCGACCGCCTGCTGCGCTTCGGCCAGCACGGCCCAGTTCTCCCGCACTGCAGCGACTTCAGCACTCAATTCGCCAAAGGCATCGAGCGCGGCGCGATGCGTCGCCATATCGACCAGGGCCCGATCATCGTGCTGGCCATGGATTTCAACAATCTGGCTGCCCACTTTCTGCAAAAGCGAAGCGGAAACCGGCTGGTCATTGATGAAGGCACGGGTTCGGCCATCGGCAAACTGCACCCGGCGCAGGATAACGTCTTCATCGTCGGGAATGGCATTGTCGCGCAGCAAGGCGCGTGCCGGATGATCGGCGGACAGTTCCAGAACCGCCACCACCTGACCGCTCTCCTGCCCCTGTCGCACCAGCGCGGCATCACCACGCCCGCCAAGCGCCAGCGCCAACGCATCGAGCAGGATGGATTTGCCCGCGCCGGTCTCGCCCGTCAGGACGGTCATGCCTTTATCCAGCGCCAGATCGAGCTGGTCGATAAGAACGATATTGCGGACCGACAGCGCGTTGAGCATGCGCAGATTCCCGAAAATGGACCGATAGCCCGATATAGCAAAGCCGCTGCCGCTTCACGTCACCGCAAGCGGCGCATCCACAGCAAAGGCGAGCCCCATCATAAATAAATAGAACAAAATGGCAACACCAACTTGCAACGGCAAAAGAAAAGGCCCCTTGCGGGGCCTCTTCAGTTCTGGGTCTGCAATCAGTTGCGGACTGCTGCGAGCCAACTGCCCGAATTGAGCTGCGGCGCCAGGCCCTGCTTGCCGAGCAGTTCAAAGCCGCGCTTGTACCAGTCGCTCGACGGGTAATTGTGGCCGAGAACCGCCGCAGCCGACATGGCTTCATTGGTGAGGCCGAGCAGCAGATAGGATTCGGTCAGGCGATAGAGCGCCTCTTCAATATGCGTGGACGTCTGCCATTTTTCGACCACTTCGCGGAAGCGGTTGATGGCGGCGGCATATTGGCCATTGCCCAGATAATAGCGGCCAACCGACATTTCCTTGCCTGCAAGCTGATCATAGGCGACCAGCAGCTTTTCCTTGGCGTCGATGGCGTGTTCGGACTTCGGATAATTGTTGATCAACAACTGATAGGTGTCGATCGCATCGCGCGACAATTGCTGGTCGCGGGTAATATCCTTGATCTGCGCGAAATAGGACGTGCCCTTGAGCCAGAGGACGTAAGGCACGTCCTTGCTGTTGGGGTAAAGCGCGAGGAATCGGTCTGCCGCCAGAATCGCTTCGTTGAGCTTGCCGCTGCGATAATTGGCGAACACGAGCATCAGCTTGCCCTGCTCGGTCAGCGGATCACGCGGATGCTGACGTTCGAGCTGTTCCAGCTTCTTGATGGCCGACTGGAAATATTGGCGATCCATCTCGTCCAGCGCGCCCTGATAGAGCGACGCGGCGGGAACGATGGGCTCTTCCTTGAGCTTGGGCGGGCCAAACATGCTGCAACCGGCCATGACGGCGGCCATCAGACCAATGGCTGCGATCCGGACGGCCCGGCTGGAAAATTGACTCAAAACGACAAGCTTCACGAACTGCCCCGTTCCTAGATCATTCCGCATAAGGGCTGCGGCGTAATTGGCAAATGGATCAAAACTGTGACGCAGCTTTCCCGGACAAGTCCGGTTCAGCGCACGGATCGCAGATAATGATGAACCTCCAGACCCTCCGGCTGGTCATCGAATGCCTCGAATTCCAGCGGCAGGTCTTCAGCGCTCACTATCTCATAATTGGCCTCGCTCGAAAAGAGACCTGCCAGAACATGAGCATTAAGAGCGTGTCCGCCCTTGTAGGAGCGGAAACGCCCCCAGATCGGCAAGCCGCCCAGCGACAGGTCGCCAATGGCGTCGAGCAGTTTGTGGCGCACGAATTCATCCTCGTAGCGCAAGCCGCCCGGATTGAGGATTTGATCGTCATGCACGGTGATCGAATTGTCGAGGCTGGAGCCCAGCGCATAGCCGGCCTGGCGCAAAATCTTGGCGTCACGGACAAAGCCAAAAGTGCGGGCGCGCGACACATCCTCGAAATAGCGGCGCGGCGTCCAGTCAAAGATCATCCGCTGCCGACCGATAACCTTGGAATCAAAGTCGATTTCAAGATCGAGCGCGCGCCCATTATACGGCTCAAGCGCTGCAAAGGCGTCATTATTGCGGACAGTTACAGCCCGCATCACTTTCAGAAACTTCCGATGCGCCGGCTGAATTTCAAGACCACGGGCAATGATCGCCTCGGCAAAAGGATGCGCCGATCCATCCATAATCGGACATTCCGGGCCATCGAGCGTGATCAGTGCGTTGTCCACACCCATGCCGGAAAGCGCCGAAACCACATGCTCCACCGTGGCGATGCTGACGCTATCGCCAAGATCCAGCGTCGTGCACAAAGTGGTACGGCTGACGCGCGAATGATGCACATGCACCGCATTCGTCATCTGGCCGTCACCAAGATCACGACGAATAAGATAACCGCTATCCGTCGGTGCCGGCCCGATAATGAGCGTGACAGGTTTGGCGCTATGCACACCATATCCGGCAAAACTGATCTCACCGGCGAGCGTGCGCTGGCGCGTGGTTAGTCTGTTCATACCTGGGAATACTCCGCGATAACTTCACGCTCACAGAACTGTTAGCTAAAAAAAACTCGGCGCGGAAGCCGCACCGAGTAAGCTTTTACCAGAAGAAACCTAAAGATTAGCCGTGCTTGCGCAAGAAAGCCGGAATCTCAAGATGCTCCTTTGCTGCGGGGGCGGCAGCGGGACGCCCCTGAGCGTCAAGATTACCGCGAGCCCCGTCAACCGCCGGTGAAACGCGCGAACCCCTTGCGCCGCCTGCCTCAATGGCGCTGCGCGCTGCGGCATCGTCGGCCATGGAGGGCTGCGGCTCATTGCGCTGCTCGGCCTGCGGCTGGCTCAGATTGAGACCAACATTGGAGGCGAGGCGCTTGAACAGAGCGCGGGCATTACGCGGCTCAGCCTGTGGCTGTTCCCGCGCATCCTGTGTCCGGCGCGCAACAGCGGGCAGCTCCTCGGTGCGCGGCATACGACGCTGCCCATCGGGACGCGCGGCGTGAGACGGCACGTAAACACTGGGAATCGGCTGCTCATATACGGCAACGGCATCTTCCGGCTCAGCAATAGCTTCGGCGGCCGGAACATAGGGCTCGACCAGAATGCCATCGTCTTCATGTGCATAGGCCTCGGCAGGCTGCTGCACGGCAAAGGCTTCAGCGACAGCCGCCTCTACCTGAAAGCCGATATCCTCGACCTGCTCCATGACTGGCTCGGCAGCGGGCGGCACGACCGAACGCTCGGCCGGAACATGGCGCTTGACCGAAAGCGGCGTGCGCGAGGCATGCGGCTTGGCCGGCTCAAGTGCCTGAACCATGGCTGCATCGGTACCGGTGGCGACCACGGACACGCGGATCGTACCATTGAGGTTCGGGTCGTAAGTCGCGCCAAGAATGATATTGGCGTCGGTATCGACTTCCTCGCGGATGCGGCTGGCAGCCTCATCGACTTCATAAAGGGTCAGGTCTGGACCACCTGTAATGGAGATCAGCAGGCCACGCGCACCATGCATAGACACATCGTCCAGCAGCGGATTGGCAATCGCGGCTTCGGCAGCGTGACGGGCACGATCCTCGCCAGACGCTTCGCCGGTGCCCATCATCGCCTTGCCCATGCCGCGCATAACGGCGCGCACGTCGGCGAAGTCGAGGTTGATCAGGCCTTCCTTGACCATAAGATCGGTGATGCAGGCCACGCCGGAGAACAGCACCTGATCGGCCATCGCAAAGGCGTCGGCAAAGGTGGTCTTCTCGTTGGCAACACGGAAGAGGTTCTGGTTGGGAATAACGATCAGCGTATCGACATGGCGATGCAGCTCATCGATACCATCATCGGCCAGACGCGTACGGCGATTGCCTTCAAAATTGAACGGCTTGGTGACCACGCCAACCGTCAGGATACCCTGCTCACGAGCAGCGCGCGCCACCACAGGCGCAGCGCCAGTACCCGTACCACCACCCATGCCGGCGGTGATGAAAACCATGTGCGAACCGGAGAGATGATCATTGATCTCGTCCCAGCTCTCTTCAGCGGCAGCACGACCAACCTCGGGGTGTGAACCGGCGCCAAGACCCTCGGTCACACCAACACCGAGCTGAATGATCCGCTGCGCCTTGGACAGCGCCAAAGCCTGAGCATCCGTATTGGCCACGACGAAATCCACGCCATCAAGGCCGGATTCAATCATGTTGTTAACAGCGTTACCGCCACCACCACCAACACCGAAAACGGTGATGCGGGGCTTGAGCTCTTGGATATCCGGGATGGTCAGATTGATGGTCATAGGTGGCCCCATAGTGGCGTGGTTGGTTAAGATTTACCCTCCCATTCGTTAACCCCACCCTAACAAGTGAGTCGCGCCGGTTAACTTCTGCGCAATTTGCGAGAAAAGCCTACCAGGCATTCAGAACCCATTAACCATAGAAAATCCGGGATTCTGGGCACTCCAAACACGATAATGCCGCCCGGTTTTTCATCTCCAGGCGGCATTAACGACAGAAAATGTGATCGCGGATCAAATCGCCCTGAAGGGCGAAGCAGCAGATCGATGCCTGCCGCCTGATTTTGTCAGGCCTCAAGCATGGCGTAGAGCTTTGCCCATTCCTGGGCCACATATTTGGCAGCATAGACGCCGCCGAAATTTGTGGCGCCGCGCAGCACATGCACCTTGCCCGCTGCGACAGCGGGGATGCGCGACCATTGCGGGTGCGCCTGGACGGCTTCATACGTGCCCTGATCCGCCAGCTCGGCATAGAGGATGCCATCGATATCGGCGAGCATGTCGGGCAACACCTCCATGCTGACATCGCCTTCCTCGATGATGGTGGGGTTGATCGTGGTGCCGCCCAGTTCAGACAGCACCAGCGCCTGATTGCTACCCTGCCCGCGGATTTTCATATTCTGATCCTCAGGGAAGTAGTGAAGCGCCAGCACCCTCTTGCTGTCGATAGCCGGTCCATGCTGGGCGCGAATATCGCTCACCACCGCATCGAACTCAGCAATCGCCTCATCGGCGCGTCCTTCGATGCCCAACCACTGAGAAATATTGGCAATATTGGCGCGCCAGCCATCGGACGTCGTAATCGGCAGCACAGGCGCAACCGATTGCAGCCGCTGCCAGGGCCAACGCTCATTGTCACCCCAATCGCTGCAAATAATCAGGTCCGGCTCGAGCGCCAGGATCTGCTCGACATTGGGCACGTTCGACAGCAGAACAGCATCGGTCGGCACCTCGACCCATGGCCCCACCACGTCGCGGCAATAGCCGATAACCGGCAGTCCAAGCGCCAGTGCCGTTTCCAGATCGATGCGATTGTCGATGGCAATCACGCGTTGCGGATTGGTGGGAATATCATAGGTGCCGAACGCCGTGGTCACTGAACGCGTTTCGTTTGCCAGCGCAGCCCGGCCGCCTGTTGCCAGCGATAGTGCGACAACGCCCGCACCCAGCCCAAACGTGCGGCGGTTCATTCTGATCATGCCAGTCTCCAGTTCAAGATTTGGCCAGACCATATTGCGAGCGCGCGCAGCGGCACGGCCAATCCTTGTCGTATTCCGGCCAAATCAGCTCATGCGCGCATAGGTCGCCGGGGTCAGGCCCGTCACCCGCCGAAAAGCCGAGGCAAAGGCGCTGACATTGCCATACCCCACGCGAATAGCGACCCGCGCCGGCGGGCAGCCGTCCCGTAGCAGCGCCACCGCCGATTGCATCCGCGCCAATGTCTGCCAGGAACCAAAACTCATACCGGTCTCGGCTTTGAACTTCCGCGTGAAGCTGCGGAGGCTCATCGCCGCCTCATCGGCCCAGTCCACAATGGTTCGCCCATCCTCAGGCAGTTGCGACACCTGTCGCGCCACCCGCAACAAGCCCGGATCGCGCGGCAAGGGCAGCGTAGCCGACATGGCCTCGGCATCGCCGATCAAATCGATGGCAATATCTTCCATGCGGCGACGCACATCGTCAGACATTGCCGAAACATCGAGATAGTCGAGCATCTCGCCGACCACGTTCGGGATCACGACAGGACGAGCGAACGGCCAGCGCGAATAATTTTCCGCCGAGATCAGCGTGCATTTGAGCGTGGTCGCAGCATCGATCCGCATTTCATGCGGCACCATCGCCGGGACCAGCAATGCGCCGCCAGGCGGCACTACATGGATTTCACCACCAACGATAACCTGCGCACGCCCCTGTACGCCCCAAAACAGCTCGTGCTCGGCATGAATGTGAAGCGGCCAATAGGTACGCCCTGCACGCCCACACAGCAGTGTGCGCAGCCGAAAATCTTCGGAAACATATGGCCCCGAAAACGCCACAGCGTCGCTCTGATCGGATGCAATGGAAATGGACATGCCAGTCGCGGCTTCGTCTATAAAATGATTTTTATAATCATATTAAGAGAAGCACGACGAGGCAACCATGCAGAAGCGCGGAAAACGCCTAGAAACTGCTGCGCAGCCAATTCCCCACGCGCGCAATATAGCCGTCGGTGCCGGTTAGCTTGCCCCTGCCGCGCGGCTCGACATATTCCTGCGCGCAAACCTGCGGATAGACCAGCATTCCCGCCATGGTAGCGAAAGCTGCGCCCTTGGCGATGTCTGGCAGGCCTGCAATGCCCATGGGCCGGCCATTGCGCACGTTGCGCGCCAGCGTCCGTCGCGCCACTTCCGGCAGGCCGGTCATTTCGCTCGCGCCACCGGTCAGCACGAAGCGGCGTCCACACACATCCATCATACCGGTGGCCTGCATGCGGTCGCGGATGGCGGTGAGAATTTCCTCGATGCGCGGCCGCATGATGCGGGTCAGCACCGCGCGCGGAATCTGGCCCGGCGCTTCGTCATGGCTGGCGCCCACGGGCTGGATCGGGATCATTTCGCGCTCATCGGCCTGGCCCGGCAGCACCGAGCCATGCAGCGTCTTGAGCCGTTCGGCATCGGCAACACTGACCGAAAGCTGACGCGCAATATCGAGCGTCAGGTGATGCCCGCCAATGGCGATGGCATCGGAATAGACCATGTGGCCGTCATTGAAGACCGAAACCGTGGTGGTCGCGCCGCCAAAGTCGATACAGGCAACACCAAGCTGCGCTTCGTCATCCACCAGCGTCGCCAGCCCGGACGCATAGGGCGTCGCCACCAGCGCTTCGATCTGCAAATGACAGCGATGCAGAACCAGTTCGAGATTGCGCATGGCCAGCGTTTCCGCGCTCACCACCGCAACGTCAACGCCGAGCTTTTCACCAACCATGCCCTTGGGATCACGAATGCCCTTCTGGCCGTCGAGCGAATAGCCGATCGGCAAGGCATGGATGATGGAACGTTCAGGGCGTACCGACCGCGAATTGACCGCCTTGAGCACGCGGACAATATCGGCCTTTTCCACTTCCTGCCCGTCAAGTGAGACAGCCGCAGAGAATGTCTCGGAACCCAGGCGTCCGGCAGTGACGTTGACCAGCACGCTTTCTAGCGTCAGGCCCGCCGCGCGCTCGGCCATGCCCACAACATTGCGGATCGCCTGTTCGGCCTTCTCGATCTCAACGACCACGCCGCTCTTGATGCCTGAGGATGGCCCATAGCCAAAGCCGATCACCTCGGCCTGATGGGTACGGCCCCGCAGCGACTTGCCCTCGGGGCGCGGGGCAAGCCGCGCTATGACGCAGCAGATCTTGGTCGAACCAATGTCGAGCACGGCCACCAGCGAAGTCTTGCCGGGCTGAACCGGCCGCAGCCGGGATGTCATCGCATCGCTCATCATGATCGTTTGGATTCTTCGGTCTGGTTGGGGCGGATGGCAACGATATTATCGAGGCGGAGATCGATGATCGAAACGTCGCGGTCGAGAAGCTGGTATTCGCTCTGGTAGGAGACAAGCCGGCGCAAGGCCTGCGCCACGCCCTGCTCCGGCAATTGTACCCTGAGGCCAGTGTCATAAATCAGATCCCAGCGCCGGTCCGCGATGCGCGACAGCGCGATCAGACCGTCCTGAAGGCTTGGCACCATATTCAGGGCACGGATCATCACAAGCGCGTCGTCGGCAGCACCGTCGCCGATCACCAGCGGCAAGTCGCCATAAGCGCCGCCGTCCTCGCCGATCTGTTCGCCCCGCCCATCGATGAGGAAGGTCACGCCATCGACCCGCCAGCGGGCGACAGCGGTTTTTTCCGTGAGGACGACGGTCACATCACCCGGATAGGTCTTGCGCACGGTTACACTGGCGACCGCAGGCAGTTCGGCAATGCGCTGCCGGGCCTCTTCGACATCGAAAGCCAGCGTCGATGTATGGGGCACGATACCAAGCGCGTCGAAAATGGCCTGTTCGGAGGTCAGCGTCTGTCCGCTGATGGAGATTTCGCCAATCGCAAGACCCGCCTGCGCGAAATTGCCCTGCGCCACTTCGGCCAGTGTGGTGGCCAATGCGCCAATCGGCTCGCGCACCTGATAGACACCAAATGCAGCGGCCAAAAGCGCAACAACCATCACGCTGCGCCGAATAATGCCGCCATGCAAAACGAAGGCGCGGTTGAAACGGTTGGCCAGCCGCTGGCGCTGGCTAGGGGCAGGAACAGGCAGCGAGCGCGGATGGACCATCTGCGCTCCGGCGAGAAAAGCCTCGCTCTTTACCTGTTGCAACTCGCGTCCTCCACCATCCAGGAGACAAGATCTTCAAAACTATGTCCCACATGGGCGGCTTGCTCGGGTGCAAGAGAGGTCGGCGTCATGCCCGGCTGGGTATTGATTTCCAGACAGACCAGTTCGCCATCCTCACCCGCCGCATCATTGTAACGGAAATCCGTTCTGGTGATGCCGCGACAGCCAAGCGCCAAATGGGCAGCAAGGCTCAGCTTTTGCACTTTGTCGTAAATTTTAGGTTTAATCTGTGCGGGGATCACATGATGTGATCCACCCTCCGCATATTTCGCTTCGTAATTGTAGAAATGGAGGTCCGTGACGATCTCCGTCACCGGCAGCGCCACATCACCCATCACGGCGCAAGTCAGCTCGCGCCCGGGAATATAGCGCTCCACCATCAATTCGTCGCCGCCATTCCAATCTTCACGCAGGATTTCCTGCGGCGGATGCGACTGATCGGCCTTGACGATGATGACACCGAAACTCGACCCGTCAGCAATCGGCTTGACCACATAGGGTGGCGCCATCACGTGCGCCCGGCCCACTTCGCCTCGGCTGGCAATCACGTGGTCAGTTACCGGAATGCCTGCGGCCTTGAGCATGATCTTGGCCTGGTGCTTGTCCATGGCCAGCGCCGAAGCCAGCACACCCGAATGGGTATAGGGAATGCGCAAAAATTCCAGCACGCCCTGAATGGTGCCGTCTTCGCCAAACCGCCCATGCAGCGCGTTAAACGCCACATCGGGCGCTACCTCACGCAGCCGCTCGGCAATGTCATAGCCGACATCGACCTCGGTTACGCGATAGCCGGCATTGCGCAAAGCCGCAGCGCAGCCCTTGCCCGTGCTGAGGGAAACCGGGCGCTCATTGGAAAGACCACCCATGAGAACGGCGACGTGCTTGGTCATGGATTGGCTCCGGAAATAAGATTGGCACCGTTTCTCCCTTCTTCCCTTGCGGGAGAAGGTGCCCGAAGGGCGGATGAGGGGTCGGCGATCTCGCCACCCGCCTCGAGCGTGTGGAGAGAACCCCTCACCCTGACTTTTCGCTGAACGCGAAAAGTCTGTCCCTCTCCCGCAAGGGGAGAGGGGAAGATCGCTGGATGGCGGAGATAATTCACGCCTCAGCCCCGATCAACTTGCCCAATTCACCCGGAAGCGCCGCCGCCCATTGGGTGATATTGCCCGCGCCGAGACAGACAACGTAATCGCCATCCGCAACCCGGTCCGCCAAAACCTTGGCCAGCACTTCAGGGCCATCCAGCACCCGTGCATCGCGGTGCCCGCGCGCCATGATGCGGTTGACCAGTTCCTCATGCGTCACGCCGGAAATCGGCTGCTCACCCGCCGCGTAAATCGGTGCGACCAGCACCGTATCGGCATCGTTGAAGCAGGCTGCGAAATCGTCGAACAGGTCGTTGACGCGGCTATAGCGGTGCGGCTGCACCACTGCGACCACTTCGCGCCGCGCCGATTGCCGCGCCGCCTTCAGCACTGCCGCGATTTCAACCGGATGGTGCCCGTAATCGTCGATGATGGTGACGCCACCAACCTCGCCCGTTTTGGTGAAACGGCGCTTGACCCCGGTAAAGCCCTTGAGCCCACGGCGGATCGCCTCGGCCGACACATGCAATTGATCCGCGACGGCAATCGCCGCTGTCGCATTGAGCGCATTGTGAATGCCGGGCATCGGCAATTCGAGCCCATCGATACGAAGCTGGGTCTGGCGGATACGGTCGCGGATTTCGACCGAGAAATGCTGCACGCCGTCGCGGTTCTCGAGATCGACAAGTCGCACATCAGCCTGCGGATTCTGGCCATAGGTGATGACGCGGCGGTCTCTGATGTCGCCAACCAAAGCCTGCACTTCGGGGTGGTCGAGGCACATCACCGCGAAGCCATAGAAGGGCACATTCTCGACGAACTGATGAAAGGCCTTCTTCACGCCGTCGAAATCGCCGTAATGGTCCAGATGCTCTGGATCGACATTCGTCACCACCGCCACATCGGCCGGCAGCTTGATGAACGTGCCGTCGCTCTCGTCAGCCTCCACCACCATCCATTCGCCGCCGCCCAGCCGCGCATTGGTGCCATAGGCATTGATGATGCCGCCATTGATGACGGTGGGATCGAGATTGCCAGCGTCAAGCAGCGTGGCGACCAGCGTGGTGGTCGTCGTCTTGCCGTGAGTACCGCCAATGGCGATGGCGGTCTTGAACCGCATGATTTCGGCGAGCATTTCCGCCCGGCGCACGATAGGCAGTGCCTTGGCCCGAGCGGCCATCAGCTCGGGATTGTCCTTTTTGATCGCCGAGGAAACGACGACCACTTCGGCCTTGCCGAGATTGTCGCCGCTCTGGCCGATCTCCACCTTGATGCCCATATCGCGCAGGCGCTGAACATTGGGGTTCAACGAGGCGTCTGAACCCTGCACTTCATATCCCTGATTGTGCAGGATTTCGGCGATACCGCTCATGCCGATGCCGCCGATGCCGATAAAATGAACCGGCCCGATATTCCGCGGCATCTTCATGGTTTTTGTCCTTCTTCAATATGTCCGTTCTTGCCAGCGATCGCCTCTGCAAGATCAGCCAGCTTTTCAACTGCCCTGACCTGCCCGAGCGAACGAGCGGCGTTTGCGGCCCGCGCCAGACCGGCCGTGTCGGTCAGCAGATCGTAAAGGCGAGTGGCAAGCGATTGCGGTGAAAGCGTGGCCTGCTCCATTACCCAGCCGCCACCGCCCTGCTCCAGAAACTGCGCATTATGTTTCTGGTCGGCGTCGAGCGAGCCGGGCAGCGGCACCAGAATGGCCGGACGCCCCAGAACCGCCAGTTCGGTGACGGTGGAGGCACCGGCACGACAGATCACCAGATGCGCGTCGGCAATGCGTTCCGGCAGATCTGGTATAAAACTGGCAATTTCCACGCTGATCCGCGCTCGACGGTAACAGTCTGTTACCCGATCGATATCCTCAGGCCGTGCCTGCTGCACAATCTGCAGACGTTTGCGCAGGTCCGGCGACAAAAGCGCAATGGCCTCAGGCACAATGTCGGATAGCACGCGCGCGCCCTGACTGCCGCCTGTAACGACAAGCCGAACCGGACTTTTATCGTCCAGAACCGGATATGGCCGCCCAACCAGCGTTCGCACCCGATCCCGCACCGGATTACCGGTGAGCACTTTGTCCAGACCATGCTGGTTGGCGAATTTGGTTTCAGGAAAACTCATCGCCAGCATGTCGGCAAAACGCGCCAAAGCCCTGTTGGCCCGGCCCATCACCGCATTCTGCTCATGCAAAATGCCCGGAATACCAAGCACATTTGCTGCGATGAACGGCGGGAATGTCGGATAACCGCCAAAGCCGATTACAGCATCAGGACGCACCTTGCGCAGCTTGCCATGCGCCACCGCAATGCCGCGCAGAATAGTAAAACCAGCGGAAACCAGCTTGATAGGATTGCCGCCCGAAGGGGTGGCGGAGGGCACGATATGAACCTGCCGCGCCGGAAAATCGCCGCCATAGCTCTCGGCGCGATGGTCCGTCATCAGCTCGACCGCATGGCCGCGCCGCACCAGCTCCTGTGCGAGGGCCATTGCCGGAAAGAGGTGGCCGCCGGTTCCGCCAGCCATAAGAACAAATGTTTTCATTCGGCGGGGGCTACCACGGCACTACGGAAGGAGGGAAGCCCGGTCGCCATGCGCTCTTCCGGCTTGGTTCGTGTCAGCGCCAACATCAGGCCCATGCCGAATGCCACCGCGATCATCGAGGTGCCACCATAGGACACGAAGGGCAGCGTCATGCCCTTGGGCGGGATGAGATTGAGGTTCACAGCCAGATTGATGCCGGACTGCATGGCGAACTGAACGGCGATGGTCGAAGCCGCCAATCGCGCAAACAGGCTGGTCTGGCGTTGAGCGGCAACCATGGCGCGGACCACGATAAAGCCGATCAGACCAACCAGTCCCATACAGAAAAGAATGCCGAATTCACCGGCAGCGGCGGAGAACACATAATCGGCATGCGCGTCGGGGATCAGCTTCTTGGCCATGGACTCGCCCGGCCCGCGCCCGAACCAGCCGCCCTCCATCAGTGACTGCAAGGCCCGGTCGATCTGATAGGTATTGCCACCCCCGTCAGGGTTTAGAAACGTGTCGATGCGGCGGGCAAAGTGGGGGAAAAACACATAGGCGCCGACCAGCAAACCGCCGCCTGCGCCCGCAAGGCCGAAAATGATCCACCAGGAAATGCCGGAGAAAAATAGCAGCACTGCCCAGGTCGCCAGCACCAGAGCCGTCTGCCCGATGTCCGGCTGCAACAGCAACGCACCAACAATGCTCGCCATGATGCCGGTTGCGATCAGGCGACCCGGCACATTTCTATGGATCATGTATTCGGAGAACAGCCAGGCACCAATCACGGCAAAGGCCGGCTTGACGAACTCGGATGGCTGCAACGACTGTCCGGCCAATGACAGCCAGCGCCGCGCGCCCTTCACTTCGGTACCAAACCGCAGCGTCGCCCACAGCATGATGATCATAACAATCAGGACACCAAGCGCCGCAAAGCGTGCCTGACGCTGGCTCAGAAGCGAGGTGACAATCATCACCGGCACGGCCAAAGCGGCGAACATGGCGTGGCGAATGACGAAATGCCATTCATCCAGACCAATGCGCTCGGCAACGGCAGGACTCGCCCCGAAGCTCAGGACCACACCCACCGCCAGCAGCATGATCAATGCGCCCAGCAATTCCTTGTCAATCGACCACCACCATTCAGCCAGAGGGGTCTTTTCGGCGCGTGAGAACATCATCAGGGCAAGCCGGTAATCAATACAAACTACCTAGAATTGTAGGCAGCTTTGGTTACCGATTTGCCAAGGTTTTCGCGTTTTGCGAATAGGGCGCGGGAGAGTTTACCGGGTGCTGCATAAGCGAAGGCCCCGAAATGCCGGGGCCTTCCTCAGGACGTCGCGGGAGGCGCCGACGCCTTACTGCAGGATTGCGATGTCGGTGATCATGCCATCGACGCCCGCAATCTCGCCCCAGGCCTCGGCGGCCCCGGTTTCGAGATCGACCGTGTGCAGCACATTGTCGATCACCAGATAGGCGGTG
>PJUL01000417.1_pt1 | contig 31690 bp, 35 predicted proteins | sample 1512221 | NCBI WGS metagenome assembly PJUL01 (sample SAMN08177667, study PRJNA422409) | Feces metagenome, whole genome shotgun sequencing project.
CAAGGTCGTCGATTTCGGCGCCTTCGTGAACTTCTTCGGCGCCAAGGACGGCCTCGTCCACGTCAGCCAGATCAGCAACGAACGCGTCGCCAAGCCGTCGGACGTGCTGAAGGAAGGCCAGATCGTGAAGGTGAAGCTCCTGGGCTTCGACGATCGCGGCAAGACCAAGCTGTCGATGAAGGTCGTCGACCAGACGACGGGTGAAGACCTGTCGAAGAAGGCCGAAGTCTCGCCGGAAGACGCCGTCAACACCTGACGCCGGCTTTCAGGTTCGACCTGAAAAAGCAGCGGGCGGCTCCGAAAGGGGCCGCCCGTTTTGCGTTTGGGGGCAAGGTGCGGCGAGGGGCCGGACAAGCTTGTCTAAGCCCACGTCATGGCGCAACCTTGGGCTGATAGTCAGCTGGGTGGGCCTTGTTCTCTTCGTATCTCGCCGCCTGGGCGGCCGCTTTCGCGTCTGTGTTCCTGTTCGGGTCGCCTGTCCGGGCCGAGGAAGCGCCGCTGCTGCACGCCCGCACCGGCGCGCCCTTCGAAGAGATCTGTGACGCCAATCACTATCTCGTCTCGCCGAAGGGCGGCCTGGCGGCGGCGTTCGGGGCCGGGATCGTCGGCGTGCGCGGCCCGTTCGCCGGGTCGGTCTACGACGCCGCCTTCGCGCCGAGCGATTGCCTTTCGGGTCCTTGCGCCGGCTGGGTGAAGATCTCGGCCATGGCGCCGATCACAGGGGTCAGCCTCGACGAAACCTCGATGACCGTGCGCCTTCACGGCGGGGGCGTGTTCCGCATCGGCCTGGACGGCAAGGTCACGCAGATCGCCACGGTCGCGGACGATCCCTGCCGGGCGGCCGGCTACTATGTCGGTGGATGCGCACGGCTTATGGTCAATGACGGCGCGCCGGAGGCGGCGTTGCAGTCGACCTTCGAGGGGCCGTCGCGACGGGTGTTCGGCTATGCCGAGGCGGCGGCCGGACCGACGGCGCCGCGCCGGATCCGTTGTGATGCGCCCGAACTCTGCGGCCTCTGGCCCACGCCGACCGAGGTGGCGCTGATCGCTTCCGCCGGAACGACCCTGCCGCTCGCCAAGGGCCGTCTGCTGCTCACCCGGGCCGAGCGCGAGCAGGCCTGCCGCGACCAGGGTCCCGATTGTCCGACCGGCGAGTTCATCCCGCTGCTGGATGGCCAGACGTCGGCCTATGTCGCGCCGATGTCCGCGGAGGTGCTGAAGACCGGCCGTCATGCCGATATCGTCAGCTTCGCCTTCCGGGTTCCCGGGGGCATGCTGCTGGGCGTGGGCGACAGCGTGGCCTCACGGCGCGTGGTGCTGACCTCCGCCGCGGGCCAGGTCTCACGCGCCTGCCCGCTTCGGCTAGGGGGTCTGCCTCCCGGCTGGAACGTCAAGGCCTTCACACCGCCGCCTGCGCGGGCCGAGCGTCGGCGGGTCATGGCCGGATCGGCCGACCGTCCTATCAGCCTGTTCGTCGATCGGCCGGAGGCCCCGACCCGGGGGACCTTGGTCTATTTCGACGGCGGCCCGGGCGGCGCGCCCGAGTTCGGCCATGGCGCCGTCGCCGTCACGGCGGTCAACCTGGGTGCGGTCGTGGTGCGCGCGGGCGTGGCGGGCCAGGACGGCCTGAGCGACGGCGCCTGGCGACGCCTGGCCGCCGGCGGACGGGACGCGCTCGACGCCGACCTGGCCGCGCTGGAAGACGAACTGGCCGATCAGGCCCGGTATCCCCGTCCCCTGGTCCTGGCGGGCGACAGTTTCGGGGCCCTGCCCATCCGCGTGGCGCTCGAACGCGGACGTCTCAAGCCCGATCGCGTGATCCTCAGCGTGCCGATGACCGCCTATCGTTCGCCCGCCGACATGGTCAGGGCGGACGAGGCGCGGATGGGCCGGCCCTATCCCGAAGGCCTGCGTCCGCGCATCGAGGCTTCGGTCGCGCGCAGCCAACTGATGCATGAGCGCGTCTTTGGGCCGGGCCTCGCGCCTGGCCGGCCGTTCCGGACCTGGATGGACGCCTTCGACGCCTGCCTGCTTCCGCCGGGCTCGCGCGTCTACCTGGCGCAGGCCGATGACAGGGTCGCCTGGACGCCGCCGACGGCCTGCGCCGGCCCGACCATCGTCACCCTGCCCGGCTCGCACGACCTGGCCCTGGGCGGCCCGGCCTATTGGGCGGAGATCGAAAAGGTCCTGCCGACGATGCTTCTCGCGCCCTAGAACCCCGCCGTCACCGAGGCCACCACCGTATCGGGCGTACGGTCGCTGCCGATATAGGCCAGGCCCAGGTCCACGGCCTTGATCTTGTGGTTCACGCCCAGCGACCAGTCCCACTTGCCGTCGGGGGCGAAGGCGCCGTCCTCGTAGCCGAGCTGGGCGGCGATGGTCACGGGAACCTTGGGCGAGGTCCAGGCGGCGCGGACATAGCCATAGCGGTTGTCCATCCCGCCCAGGGCGTCCTGCTCGGGCGACCAGGCGAAGCCCAGGCCGTAGGTCCAGTCGCCGAAGGCGCGGCTGGCCGAGACCGGCAGCTCCCAGTAGTCGACGTCCTGACCGCCGGGATAACCGTAGCGGGCGGCCGAGACGTCGAAGGTCGTGCCGCCGGCGGTGAAGGTGTAGCCCAAGGCGACGTCCAGCTCGGTGGTTGCGCCGCCGTAGTCGTCGATGGTCGAGCCCCAGACCCAGCCGTAGAGGCCGTTGGCGGCCGTGGCGGTGAGGCCGCCCTGCAGGGCCGGCTGCTCGTCGGAGAAGGTCGCGCCCCGGAACCGGTAGTCCGACACCACGCCGATCTTGCCGGTGATCGTGACCGCGGGCTCGGCGGCGGTCTGGGCGAGGACAGGCGAGGCGAGGGCGACGGCCAGGGCGGCCCCGGCGAGGAAGGTGCGCATCAAGAACTCCGGATCTTGCCGATCCAGTGGACCGCCATTCGTGACCAGGGTCCTTACGGTTTTGGAAAAACGATGTCTTGCGGCCATCGGTCGCAGTTAACGAAGCGCTAGCGACGCGGCCTTTAGGCCAAGAGGCGTGTTGCGCACTCCGACCTCTCCCGAAGCCCGCCGATTGCAGGCGATCCACTGGATCGTCGGCTCGGCCGTCGTGCTGGTGGCGGCCTCGATCCTCGGCGGTCTGGCCCTGATGCTGCTCGCCGCGCGGTCGCTCGATCATATGGAGACCCTGGACGAACGGGCGCTGGTCGAACGCACCGTCCGCCGCACCCTCGACCGCATGACGCGGGAGGTAACCTCGGCCACCGTCTGGGACGAGGCCTACAAGTCCATGACCGGCGAGGTCGACGCCGCCTGGGCCGACGTCAATTACGGCGACTACTACCATCGCTATTTCAGTCACGACCTGAGTTTCGCCGTCCGCGAAGGCAGGGTGGTCTACGCCTCCATCGCCGGCAAACGCGTCTTGCCCGACCGTGTCGAGGCGCTGCGGATCGACGCCGACGACATCGTCGAGACGGTGACCGCCAGCGCCCTCTCGGCCCGCCGGGCGGGGCGCGCCGATCTGGAGGGCGTCTCGACCGCTTCCGGCCTCGTGCGGTCGGGCGACGCGCTTTATCTGGTGGTGGCCAGTGACGTGATCGCCGAGCATCCCGCGCTGATGGCCAGCCGGCCCGGCGCGCCGGTCGTGGTGATCTCGGCCCGGCGGATCGGCTCCGGCTTCATCGCGGGCATGCGCGGCGACCTCGGCGTCGAGGGGCTGAGCCTGGTGACGGGCGACGAGGCGGTGGAGCCCTATGTGGCGCTGCATGATCGCCGGGGGCGGCGGATCGGCGCCCTGGCCTGGCCGGCCCGGGATCCGGGGATGTCGCTGCTGCTGCGCGCCGCGCCGTGGGTGGGCGTGGTCTTCCTGCTGCTGGTCGGCGCCAGCGTGGTGCTCTTCGCCTGGCTGTCGCGGGTGCTGGCCAATCTCGCCCGCAAGCGGCAGGCGCTGGTCGAGGCCAAGGAGCAGGCCGAGGCCGCCAACCTGGCCAAGAGCCAGTTCCTGGCCAATATGAGCCACGAGATCCGCACGCCCCTGAACGGCGTGCTGGGCATGACCCAGATCATGGCCGCCGGCGAGCTGCCGCCGGTCCAGCGCGAGCGCCTGGCGATCGCCGAGGAGTCTGCCCAGGCCCTGCTGGCGCTCTTGACCAACGTGCTCGAAATGACCCGGCTGGAAGCCGGCGCCGTCGGGCTGCGCGAGGCTGTCTTCGATATCGAAGCCCTGGTGGACGCCAGTTGCGCGGTCTTCTCTGGCGCGGCGGCGAGCCGCCGGATCGAGCTGTCCTGGAGCGTCGACGAAGGCTGCCGAGGCGCCTGGACCGGCGATCCGATGCGGTTGCGCCAGGTGCTGGGCAACCTAGTCGCCAACGCCGTGAAGTTCACCGAGGTCGGCGCGGTGCGGGTCGTGGTTTCCGAAGGGTCTTCGGGGCTGGCCTTCGCGGTCGCCGACACCGGCGTCGGCGTGGCGGCCGAGCACCTGCCGCGCCTGTTCGAGACCTTCTCCCAGGTCGACGGCTCGTCCACCCGTTCGCATGGCGGGTCGGGCCTGGGTCTGTCGATCTGCCGCGAACTGGTCGAGCTGATGGGCGGGTCCATCGCGGTCGACAGCGCGCCCGGCGTCGGATCGACCTTCCGCTTCGAGATCCCGTTGCGGCGGGCCTAGGCCCGGCCGGCCTGGGCCGACAGGTGGTCGGCGGTGACGCCGATCTTGGCCAGGGCTCGCGTCCACTTGCTGTCGTGGTCGTCGTCGAACAGCAGGCCTTCGTCGGCGTCGCAGATGAGCCAGACGTTGTCGCGCAGCTCCTGCTCCAGCTGGCCGGCGCCCCAGCCCGAATAGCCCAGGGCCAGGATCGCCCGGCGGGGGCGGTGGATGCGGCTGCCCAGGGCGTCGAGCGCGTCGCGGGTGACGGTCAGGGCCAGGCCGTCGGCGATCGGCGAGGTCGATTCCGGCGAGGCGTAGTCGTCGGTGTGCAGCACGAAGCCGCGCTCGCGCTCCACCGGTCCGCCCAGCATGACGAGGTCGCTGGGCGCGCGCACCTCGGGGTCGATGCCAAGCTTGCCCAGCAGTTCGAAGACCGTCAGGCCCTCGACCGGGCGGTTCACCGCCAGGCCCATGGCCTGTTCGTCGTCGTGCGAGCAGAGATAGACCACGGCGCGTTCGAAGCGCGGGTCCTCGATGCCGGGCATGGCCACCAGGACCCGTCCGGTCAGGAATTGGCCCTCGCCGTCGAGGGGATCGGTCTCGGGAGCGTCCATCTGTTGAGGATCGGCACACAACGCGTCGGTTTCAAGTCAAACCACGTTATTGGCGAACCGATCCGGACGCTTTATCTCCGGAACGCCCTTTCAGCACAGGATGACACCATGGCGATCAAGGTTGGCGACACGCTTCCGGCGGCCACTTTCATGACCAGCTCGGCCGAAGGCCCCAAGCCGGTCACCTCCGACGACCTCTTCAAGGGCAAGACCGTCGCCCTGTTCGCCGTCCCCGGCGCGTTCACCCCGACCTGCTCGGCCAAGCACCTGCCGGGCTTCAAGGAGAAGGCCGCCGAACTGAAGGCCAAGGGCGTCGATACGATCGCCTGCGTCTCGGTCAACGACGTCTTCGTGATGAAGGCCTGGGGCGCCGACCAGGGCATCTCCGACGAGGTCGTGCTGCTGGCCGACGGCAACGGCGACTTCACCCGCGCCCTGGGCCTGGACTTCGACGGCTCGAAGTTCGGCATGGGCGTGCGCTCGCAGCGCTACTCGCTGGTCGCCAAGGACGGCGTCGTCGAGACGCTGAACGTCGAGGAAGCCGGTGAATTCAAGGTCTCGTCGGCCGACTACCTGCTGGGCCAGCTGTAAGCTTTCCCACTCTTGTCATCCCGGCGGCTTCGCCGGGATGACAAGGTCTAGGCCGAGATCGCATGCAGCTGCGCCGCGTGGGCCCGCAGCCAGGCGCGGTGCGGCGCCGGATCGCCGATCAGGGTCTCGCACAGCGCCCAGAAGCGCGGGCCGTGATTGGCCTCGATCAGGTGGGCGCATTCGTGGGCGACGACGTAGTCGGCCACCGCCGCCGGGGCCAGGACAAGCCGCCAACTGTAGCGGATCGCCGCCGGGGCGCCCGGACGGGCCGGCCGGCACGAGCCCCAGCGGGCCTTCGGATCGGCCACCGCCACGGACGGCATGGGCCGTCCCAGACGCCCGGCGTGATGGGCCGTCCGCTCGGTCAGCTTCTCCAGCGCCTCGCGCTTGACCAGCCGCAGGATCTTCAGGCCCCAGTTGGCGTCGTCGGGCGCGATCAACGCATCGTCCGTGATCCGCGCGCGGCCGGGCGCGACCTCGAGCCGGTAGGGCTTGCCCCAGATCTTCAGCACCCCGCCGGGCTCGATCACCTGACGGCCGGGCAGGGCGGCCAGCTGCAGGCTCATCCAGCCAGCCTTCTCGTGGGCGAAGGCCACGGCCTCGGTCAGGCGGCGGGGGGTAGGGGCGATGGCGACGATCTCGGATTTGGCCCGATCGACGCGCAGCGAAACGCGCCGGGCGCGGCCGTCCACCTTCAGCCGCAGGGCGCAGCCTTCCACCTCCAGCCGGTCGCCGTCGGCGAAGCGTTTCGGGGCGGCTTTCGGCTGCGGGCGGAAAAGGTTCATCGCCCTCTAGATCGCGCTCGCCGCCGCCGGACGCAAGAGGCGCCGTTGACCGCGAGGGAGCGGAAATCTACCTTGGCGATAACAACGTTATTTCTCTAGTCGGGGGTGTGGCGTGACGGTGTTGCTCAAGGTTCCCGCCCGGGCGGATCGCAGCGCCGCCCTGGCGGCCGCTATCCGGGACCACGTGAAGTCGGGCGCGCCCTTCGGCTCGGGCCATGCGGTGCTGGCGGCGCTCAGCGCCTGGGTCTACCGCGCCTTCCACAAGCCCACGACCGAGGCCACCGCGCCGTCCTGGCTGGGCAAGCTGGGTCTCGTCGCGCCGATCGGGCCGGCCAACGACAAGCCCAGCGGCTACGACGCCTTCTGCTTCTACGCGCCGGGTCTGGCCGAGCTGGTGATCGTCAACCGCGGCACCGACAGCGAGCTGGACTGGCTGCTGAACTTCAAGTCGGCCGTGCTGCAGGACACCCGCACCGTCAACGCAGCCCTGGCCTACGCCCTGGCGGCCCATGCGGCCCTGGTCGCGCAAGGCCTGCCGGTGGCGCGGGCGACCTTCACCGGCCATTCACTGGGCGGGGCCATGGCCGAGGCCCAGGCGGCGCTGTTTCGCCAGGCCGCGAACCTGCCGGCGAGCTTCCCCGTCACCGCCACCGGTTTTGCTTCAGCGCCCTTCGCCGACGCCATCCGGGCCGTGGCGATCGCGCGCGGCGCGGCGGTCGACGCCCAGGCCATCGCCGCCAGCCGCCACTACATCCGGTCCAACGACCCGATCCGCCTGACCGATGTCGCCGGCACGCGCCTGGCGGTGGTGATCGGCGACGACCTGGATCTCTACGCCGTGGTCAAGCAGAGCAACGGGCCGCCCAAGACGTCGTTCGACACCTTCTCGCTGATCGGCATGCCGATCGCCCATGACTCGTTCCTCTATCACCACTTCTGGGACCGCAACGGGCCATTCCACATCGTCCGGCACATGAAGGGCGCCTTCCACCTGTGGGACGGCGAGACCCCCGAGCGCACCGCCCTGGGCCGCACCCTGCCGCCGGCCTTCGCCTGACGGCTTCACGCGGTCCGCAGTCTGGAGATCGAACTAGCGCTCTCCAGACGCCTTCCTGGGCCTTGTGCCCAGGACCCATCGGTCAGCCGCTCAGATCTTTGGCGAATGGCTCAGGTCTGAGCGGGCGCCGGCATGGGCCCTCGCCACAGTGGCGAGGGAGGCAGATTAGGGGGCGCGGGTGCAGTGGGCCGCTTGGCCCCACCAGACCTCAGGCCTTTTTGCCGCCGAAGTTCGGATCGCTGCGCAGGATGAAGTCGCGGACCTTGGGATAGATCTCCTCGCGGAACCGGCGGCCGTTGAACACCCCGTAGTGGCCCACGCCGGGCTGGACGTAGTCTTCCTTCAGCTTGGCCGGGATGTTCGTGCACAGGTCGTGGGCGGCCTGGGTCTGGCCGATGCCGGAGATGTCGTCCTTCTCGCCCTCGACCGTCATCAGGCCGATGTCGGTGATCGCCGCGGTGTTCACGTGGCGGCCGCGATGCATCAGCTCGCCCTTCGGCAGCAGGTGCCGCTGGAAGACGATGTCGATGGTCTGGAGATAGAACTCTTCGGTCAGGTCGAGCACCGACAGGTACTCGTCGTAGAATTCCAGGTGCTTGTCGGCGCTGTCGCCGTCGCCGTCGACCAGGCTGTGGAAGTAGCGCTGGTGGGCTTCCTGGTGCTTGTCGGCGTTCATGCTCATGAAGCTGGCCAGCTGCACGAAGCCCGGATAGACGCGCCTGCCCATGCCCGGATAGGGCGCGGGCACGGTGTAGATCATGTTCGACTGGAACCAGGTGAAGGGCTTTTCCTCCGCCAGGTTGTTGGTCACGGTCGGCGACAGGCGCGCGTCGATCGGCGAGCCCATGAAGGTCATGCTGGCCGGACGCGAGGGATCGTTGTCCTCGGCCATCAGGGCGGCGGCGGCCAGCACCGGCGGTCCGGGCTGGCAGACGGCCAGCACGTTGGGGCGGGGCCCCAGCACCCGCAGCATGTCGCGGATGTGGTCGATATAGTCGTGGAAGTCGAAGCGGCCTTGCAGGACCGAGACCTCGCGGGCGTTCTGCCAGTCGACGATGAACACCGCGTGGTCGGGCAGGAACGCCTCGACCGTGCCGCGCAGCAGCGTGGCGTAGTGACCCGAAAGCGGGGCGACGATCAGCACGGCGGGGTCCAGCTCGAAGCGACCGGCGCGGCGCATGTCGGACATGTCGCGGTCGAACTGGATCAGGCGGGCCCACGGGCTCTGCCAGACGACGGTGGGGCGCACGCGCACATCGACGTCGTTGATCTTGACGCTGTCGATCCGCCAGTCGGGCTTGCCGTAGCGGCGGGTGACGTTGGAGAACAGGTCGGCGCCGGCATAGAGCCGCCGGCCCAGCTCGGTGCTGGCGGCCGGGTTCAGGGGCGAGCCCCAGAAGTCCCGGGCCGCGCGGGCGGCCAGGCGTAGCGGGGTCGAGGCGTAGAAGCTCGCTTCGTGCAGGGCGTACAGCATGCCGTCTCCAGCGATTGTGCAATGCAGCATAACACGCTGGCGGTTAAGAAGGTACAGCCCTGAAGTGACCTAGCGGCATTGCGCCGCAAAAATGGGCGAACCTCCCCCCCGGCCGGAGGGGGGACGTTCTCAGCTTCCGAAGCGCCAGCGGGTTTCTCCCCCCACCGATCGCTGCGCGATCGCCTCCCCCAGAGGGGGAGGTTCCTTACCGCCCGTCCATCGCCGCCTTCAGCTGACGGGCGATCTCTTCGGGCGGCAGGCTGTAGGCGATGACCCGGTCGAAGCGGCCCTTGGGGTCGATGACGTAGATCGCCGTGGAGTGGTCGACGCTGTAGTCGGGGCCGTCGCCGACCTTCTTGTAGTAGCCGCGATAGGTCTTCACCGCCGCGTCCACCTGGGCCGGCGAGCCGGTCAGGCCGACGATGTTCTTGGGCAGGTAGCCGGCCGTCAGGTAGGTCTTCATCACCGCCGGCGTGTCGCGCTGCGGATCGACCGAGACCATGACGATCTGCAGGTCCTTGGCCTTGGGGCCCAGCTGGTCGCTGGCGGTCGCCAGGGCCTGCAGCGTGCCGGGGCAGACGTCGGGGCAGTAGGTGAAGCCGAAGAACAGGGCGCTCCACTTGCCCTTGAGCACCGTTTCGTCGACCGGCTTGCCGTCATAGTCGACCAGTTGGAACGGTCCGCCCACCGCCGAGGGCGCCGGCGGAGGCGAAAAGACCCCGCTGCGGAAGATCAGCGCGCCGGCCAGGATCACCCCCACCACGCACACGGCCAGGACGGTCAGGCGGTTGCGGTTCATGGGGTACGCGTCCTTTGGGGCTCGCCAGATCGAAATTTCTGGCCTTAATGTGGCGACATGGCCGACGCTTCGTTCAGGGACGCGCCGAAGAAAACATCCCACGACGGGCTCGATAGGCCCGACGGCGGAGCGGCGCAAGACAGCGACGACTGGTCGTGGGCGGGCCCCGGGCTCCGTCGCGGCCGCCTCCGGGTGCGAACCCTGCTGGCCCAGCGCTGGCTGACCGTGGCGGGTCAATCGGTGACGGTGCTGTTCTGCGGCCTCGTCCTCGACGTCCAGGTGCCCTACGCGCTGTGCTTCTCGCTGATCGCGCTCTCGGCGTGGTTGAACGTGCTGATAGGCCTAGCCTCGACCGGTCAGCGCATGGCCCGCGACGTCGAGGCCACCGCCCAGATCGCCTTCGACATCCTGCAGCTGGCCGGCATGCTCTATCTGACCGGCGGGGTGTTCAATCCGTTCTCCCTGCTGCTGATCGCGCCCGTCACCCTGGCGGCGGCCACCCTGCCGGCGCGCTACGCCCTGGGTCTGGGCGTGCTGGCGGTCATCGTCAGCATCGTGCTGGCCTTCCTCTATATGCCGCTGCCGTCGGCCGCCGGCGTGCCGGCCACGCCCCGGCCCGAGGGCATGGTGGTCATCGCCATCGTCGCGGCCCGGGTGCTGGGGATCGTCGTCACCGGCCTCTATGCCTGGCAGGCGGCGACGGAATCGGCGCGCATGGAGCTGGCCCTCAACGTCACCGAGACCGTGCTGGCCCGCGAGCAAAGGCTGTCGGCCCTGGGCGCTTTGGCGGCCGCGGCGGCGCACGAACTGGGCACGCCCCTGGCCACCATCTCGGTCGTCGCCCGCGAGATGGCGCGCGGCGCCCCCGACGAGCAGACCCGCGAGGACGCCGAACTGCTGATCGGCCAGGCCGCCCGCTGCCGCGAGATCCTGCAGCGCCTGACCGAGATGCCCGAGGCCCAGGACGCCGTGCACGAGCGCATGAGCCTGACCCAGCTGGTGCACGAGATCATCGAGCCGCACATGATCCACGGCGTGCGGGTCGAGGCGGTGGTCAACGGTCCTTCCGGCGAATCCGCGCCCGACGTCTGGCGGCGGGCCGAGGTGATCCACGCCCTGACCTCGATCGTCGAGAACGCCGTCGACTTCGCCCGTTCGGAGGTGATCGTCGTGGCCCGCTTCGACCCCCGCTCGATCCTGATCGAGGTTCGCGACGACGGTCCGGGTTTTTCTCCGGAAGTACTGGCCAAACTAGGCGAACCTTACGTAACGTCACGTCCTGGGGCGGAAGGCTCCAGGACCGGCCACATCGGCATGGGCCTGGGCTTCTTCATCGCCAAGACCTTGTTGGAACGAACAGGGGCGGCGGTGGATTTCAGAAATGGACGACGAGGCGGCGCGGTGGTGGCCGCACGGTGGCCGCGCCCGGCGATGGAGGCTCCTGGCTTCATCGGCGTTTAATGACGAAAGACTTGCGAAGTTTTGCAAGTCGTACACATGATGGTGCACGACACCCGGTTGAGTATTGGCGCGGGGAGGCGCTGAGTTCATGGCGGATATCGGTGAACTGGTCGCGGCGCTGCCGGACAAGTCCCTGCTTCTGCTCGACGACGATGCGCCGCTGAGAACGCGGCTCGGTCGAGCTTTGGAACAACGCGGCTTCGAGGTGACGCTTTGCGCCTCGGTGGCCGAGGCGATGAGTACGCTGAAGAGCAACGCCCCGGCCCATGCGGTGCTGGACATGCGGCTCGAGGACGGCTCGGGCCTCAAGGTGGTCGAGGCCGTGCGCGACGCCCGCGCCGACGCCAAGGTCATCATGCTGACCGGCTACGGCAACATCGCCACCGCGGTGGCGGCGGTGAAGGCCGGAGTGGTGGATTATCTTTCCAAGCCGGCCGACGCCGACGATGTGGCCCGCGCCCTGCTGGCCGCCAAGGACGCCGCGCCCGCCCCGCCGGAAAACCCGATGAGCGCCGACCGCGTGCGCTGGGAGCACATCCAGCGGGTCTACGAGATGTGCGGTCACAACGTCTCCGAGACGGCCCGCCGCCTCAACATGCACCGCCGGACGCTTCAGCGGATCCTGGCCAAGCGAGCGCCGCGCTAAGTCCCTCTCCCCTTGGGGGAGAGGGTGGCCTCCCGAAGGGAGGTCGGGTGAGGGGTCTCTCAAAAGCAAGACGCCGCGACAGCTGACCAGCCGTCGCGGCGTTTTTCGTGGGTGCGACCCCTCATCCGTCGGCTATCGCCGACACCTTCTCCCGCAAGGGGAGAAGGATCGGGGCTCACATGGCCGAGATCCCCCCGTCGAGCTTCAGCTCGGCGCCCGTCATGAACTTGCTCTCGTCGCTGGCCAGGTAGAGCACGGCGTTGGCGATGTCGTCGGGCTCGCCGATGTGGCCCAGCGGGATCTGCCGGCCGAGCTTGGCGTGGGCCTCCTCCTTGCCGATGCGCTGGCTCAGCGGATCGAGGATCGGCGTGTCGATGAAGGTCGGATGGATCGAGTTCGAGCGGATGTCGAGCCCCTGCTTGGCGCAGTAGAGGGCGATGTTCTTGCTCAGCAGCCAGACCCCGGCCTTGGAGGCGTTGTAGGCTGGCGAGTTGTGGTTGGCGATCAGGCCGGCGATCGAGCTGATGTTGACGATCGAGCCCGGCTGGTGGGCGCGCATGTGGGTCAGGGCGTGCTTGGCCCCCAGGAAGACGCTGTCGACATTGATCGACATGATCTTCTTCCAGAGGTCGAACTCCATCTGCTCCAGCGGCTTGTCGCCGGCCACCCCGGCGTTGTTGACCAGCACCGAGATCCCGCCGAGGTCGTTCGCCGCCGCTTCGAGGGCCGCGATCCACTGGTCTTCCTGGGTGACGTCCAGAGCGTAGGCGAAGGCCGTGCCGGCGCCGTGGGCGGCGTTGATCTCGGCCGCCACGGCCCTGGCCCCGTCGACATTGATGTCGGCCAGGGCGACCTTGGCGCCCTCCGAGGCCAGCTTGCGCGCCGCCGCCGCGCCCAGCCCCTGGGCCGCGCCGGTGATGAAGGCCTTCTTGCCGGCGACCCGGCCCGTGGTCTGCGCCATTCGGCGTCCTCCCTGAAATTCAAACGATAGTTTGAACCGGATGCGGGGGGAGGGGAAGGGGCCTTAGCCCGCGATCGCGTCCATGAACTTCGCCAGCTGCACATCGCGCTCGCTGACGCCGTCGCAGTCGTGAGTGGTCAGGGTCACCTCGACGCGGTTGTAGACGTTGAACCACTCGGGGTGATGGTCGCGCTTGTCGGCCTCGATGGCCACGCGGGTCATGAAGCCGAAGGCGGCGTTGAAGTCGGCGAACCTGTAGGTCTTCTCGATGGCGTCCTTGCCGCTGGCGGCGGTCCAGCCTTCGAGCTGGGCGAGGGCGGCGGCGGCGCCGATCTTGGCGGGGGCGGTCATGCGGGCGGCTCCGAAAACGTCAGCCTTCTTCAGAACGCCAATCCGGTCGCCGCCGCAAGCTCGGCAAGGGCCTGCTCTTCGCTGCTCACCTTGATGGCGATCATGCCCAGGGCGGCCGCCGGCTTGCAGTTGACCCCCAGGTCGTCGAGGTAGACGCATCGCTCGGGGGCGACATCCAGCAGCTCGCACATCATCCGGTAGATGCGCGGATCGGGCTTGCGCACCCCGGCCTTGGAGCTCTCGATCAGGGCGTCGAACAGCGACAGGATCTCGCTCACCGCCGCGGCCTTTTCCGGCGACGAGGCCATGCCCGTCCCGTGGCCGGCGCCGGGCACGTTGTTGGTGATGCAGCCGACCTTGAAGCGGGCCTTGCAGGCCTTCAGCGCCGCCACCATCCCCGGCCGCACCTCGCCCGACAGCAGCGGTAGCACGTCGGCCCCCGGCACGGCGTGGCCCAGCCGCGTGGACTCTTCCAGGAACAGGGCGTCGAAGGCGGCCGCGTCGATCTCGGCCCGCTCGAACCGCGCCCAGGCGTTGGTGTCGGGATCGACGGCGTTGACCCCGCGCAGGAAGTCGGTCGGCAGATCGTTGCGCGCCTCGTAGCGGCGGAAGGCTTCGAAGGGCGAGGTGGTGAACACCCCGCCGAAATCCCAGATCACCGCCTCGATCGCCATGACGCCCGCCCTCGAACGATTGTTTGAATGCGATCCTAGGCGAGGACGGGCGGCGGGAAAAGCCGCCTTCGATCCCGCCTCCGATCCCCCTGTGATCAACGGCCAAGCTCGCGCCGAGCGCGAAAGAGCGGGCGCGCCTCGCCCGGGTCTGATTTATTAACGGGCCTGGAGTGTTCCCCCATGCGCCATGCTTTCCGCTTCGCCCCGCTGCTGATCGTCGCCAGCCTGGCCTTGGCCGCCCCGGCCCTGGCCCATGACCGCGGCCTGGCCGGCGGTCCGCCCGACCGCGCCAGTCTGCCGGTCGATCCGGAGATCCTGCCGCCCGACACCCGGCCTGGCGAATGCGTCGCCCGCCGCGTCACCGGTCCCGGCGGGGCCTATCGCTGGGAGCGGGTGGAGTGCGACGACGGCGAGCGCGGCTGGAGCGACTTCGACCGCTGGAGCTATGGCCGCCCGCCGCTGCGGGTGGAGGACCACGCCGCCCTGCCGCCGCCGCCTCCGCCATCGCCGGAATACGCGCCCGACCGCTACAGCCGCCGTCACGACGACGCCGTTTATGACGCCGGCTATCAAGAGGGCGGGTATCGGGATGGCGGCTATCGCGGCGACGTCGCCCGCCAGGAAACCTATCGCGGCGGCTCGGCCTATTCGCGCACCGAGGAGTCCTACGAGTCCAGCCGCGAGCGCTACGACAGCGCCGCGAGCGGCTATGCCGAGGCCGGACCCGCTTCCGGCTACGGCTATGCGGCCGCCTACGGCCCTCAGGGCGAATACCAGTCGGCCGGCCGCGACGCGTACGGCTACCTCGTCTGGGCGGGCAAGCGGCCTTAAGTCTTCGACAGCCGCGCGCTCACGCGGCATGAATGGCGTCATGAAGCGTGACCTCAATCGCATGCGAGCGGCGCTCGCGGGGATCGGGCTGGCCCTGTCCGCCTGCGCAAGCGTTCCACCCTCGCCGCCGGGGATCGAGCGCATCACCTACAGGCCTTCTCCGCCGCCGTTCTGCGGCGGGCGGTGCGAACACACGACCTTCACGGTCGGCGAGGACGGCGTGTTGCGGGGCGAGACCGAGTATCAGGCCAGCTTCGGCGACTGGCGCCGACGGCGCTTTACGCGCCGCGTGACCTCCGAGCAGTTCACGGCCTTCCGCCAGGCGCTGGAAGTCTACAGGCCAGCCGCCGACCGATCGGTCGGGGAAGAAAACTGCAAGGACCACATCTCCGACTCGGCCGGCGTGAGCATCGCGTGGTCACATGGCGACGAGCGCCGGACCCTCTTCGTGGATCTCGGCTGCCGGGACGATGGCGAAATGAACGCAGCGCTCGACCAGGCGCCGCGCGCTCTGGGCCTTTGAGGCGCTACAGCAGCCGCAGGAACAGCACCCGCGCCGCGCCGTAGTCGCGGGCGTCCAGGGTCTCGAACCCTTCCAGCGCCGGATCCGGCTCGCCGACGCCGCGCTCGAACACCACGATCGCGCCCGGGGCCAGCCAGCCGCCGGCGACCAGTTCGGTCAGGGCCTTTTCGCCCAGGCCCTTGGCGTAGGGCGGGTCGAGGAAGGCGATGTCGAAGGCCGGACCGGCGCTGGCCGGGCGGAGGCCCAGGTCGGTGGCGTCGCGGCGGTGCACGCGGGTCTGGCCGAACAGGCCGAAGGCGTCGATGTTCTGGCGGATGGCCCCGCGCGCGGCTTCGTTGGTCTCGACGAACAGGCAGTTCACGGCCCCGCGCGAGAGGGCTTCCAGACCCAGGGCGCCCGAGCCGGCGAAGACGTCGATCACCCGCGCCCCGTGCAGTTCCGGCGCCCAGGCCGCGTGCTCGAGGATGTTGAACACGGCCTGGCGGGCGCGGTCCGAGGTCGGACGGGTGGCGTCGCCCGGCGGGGTGGCGATGGCCTTGCCGCGGAACTGGCCGGAGACGATGCGCATCAGGCCGAGGCCTCTTCGGGTTGGTCGATCTCGACGGTCTGCTCGGCCTGCTGGCGCATGTAGCGGCCGCCGGCGATGAAGGCGGCCAGCGCCAGGGCCAGCAGGATCAGGCCCCAGGCGTGGTTGAGGGCGAAGAAGATCAGGCCGCACATCAGGCCGGGCGCGATCGCCACCCGCGCCAGCGTGAACAGGGCCTCGCCCCGATGCACCGGGCCGGTCAGTTCGCCGACGAAGGCCGCGTAGCCCCAGAGGGCCGCCAGGGCGAAGCCGATCGCCGTCACCAGGCCCAGATAGACGATGGCGGCCGCGCCGCCGTGCTCCCACAGCAGTTCGGTGACCAGGGGCAGCAGGCCGATCAGGCCCAGCACGACCAGATTGAGCACGTCGAGCACGCCGTTGGCCGTCCGCAGCCGGGCGAAGATCCGCCGGTGGCTGATCCAGTAGACGCCGATCACCGCGAAGCTGACCGCATAGGCCCACAGCTTGTGGCCCATCTGGCCGAACAGGTCGGCGATGCCGCTCCAGTGTTCGGGTGGATGGATCTCGATGGCCAGCAGGGTGATGGCGATCGCGAAGACCGCGTCCGAAAACAGCACCAGCCGATGCAGGTGGGGGGCGCTGCCTTCGTGTCCGCCCGCGTTCGCCGTCTTGCTCATGAAACCCCCGTGGACAAAACCACCCCCAAATACTGCGGGATGTGTGCCTTCATAGCCGCGCGGCGGCAAGTCGCGGGCCTCGATTGAGCGAAAACCCTTTTCCTTCGCCTCGCGCCGCTCTAGCCAGGAGCAGGGGTTGTACGAGGGGACGGCGGCGTGTTCGAGGACGTGAGAGGATCGGCCTTCCTGGGCGACCTGACGCCGGCCGACCGCCGCATCAGCCGCGTGCTGCTGACCCTGCCCGTGGGCGTGATCGCCGCGGCCCTGGCGGCGATTATCGGGGCGGTCTTCGTCATGGCCCTGTTCGCCGGCCTGGCGCCGGGCGGCTTCGAGACGGCCATGGCCCTGGTGGAGTCGCTGCGCGATCCGAGCACGGCCGCCGGCAGTCTCCAGACCCTGCTGTTCGTCCTGTGCCTGCTGGCCGCCACCAACGGCGGCATGGCGACGGCCTTCGCCGCCGTCGCCGCCATGCTGCACGAGCGCCGCCTGAAGTCCTACCTGACCAGCGCGCCGAGCTTCCGCTGGCGGTTGACCCTGCTGGGTCTCGTGCTGTTCGCCGTGACGCTGGGGCCGCTGCTGGCGGGCCTGGCCCAGCTCGACCCGCATCCGCCGGCCGCGCCGATCCTGACCCTGACGCCGGATCTCGACAGCCGCTTCGTGCACGCGGCGGGCGCGATCGGCCTGCTGCTGGTCGCCGCGGCGGCCGAGGAACTGGTGTTCCGCGGCTGGCTGCTGAAGCTTTCGGGCGCCTTCACCCACCGCGCCTGGCTGGTGCTGGCGATCAACGGCCTGCTGTTCTCGGCCATTCACTTCGATCCCAATCCCGACGCCTTCCTGGTGCGCATGGTGCTGGGCGTCGGCCTGGCCTGGGCGACGCTGCGGCTGGGCGGGATCGAGTTCTCCATCGGCGCCCACGCGGCCAACAACATCGTCATCCTGCTGTTCCTGCAGCCGATGACCCTGGCCCCCGAAGCGCCCCACCCCTTCCGCTGGGAGGTGGTTCCGATCGCCGCCGGCATGCTGGCGCTCTATGTGGGTCTCGCCGAACTGGTGGCCCGCACGCCCCGGCTGTCGCGCTGGGCGGGCGTGGTGACGGCCTAGGTCTCGTCCGACCACCTCAGCGGCGGGGCCTGGGCCTTCAGGGCCAGCATGGCCGCGCGCAGGGCGTCCATGAAGCCGCCGCGCCGGCCGGTCCAGACCACAGGCTCGCCCACCAGCACCGCGCAGTTCAGCGGCACCGGCACGCTGGCGCCCTTGGGCAGCACCCGGCCGGCGCCCTGGATCCACACCGGGATCACCGGCGCCTGCGGAAAGGCCTCGGCCAGGCGGGCGACGCCGCTCTTCAGCTGGCCCATCTCGTCGCTTTCGCCGTCGCCGCGGGTGCCCTCGGGAAAGATCAGCACGATCTCGCCGGCCGCCAGGGCCGCGCGGGCCGGGGCCAGCACGTCCTCGCCGTCGGCCGCCTTGCCGCGCGCCACCGGCACGATGCCGATCACATGGCGCGAGAACCAGCCGATCACCGGATCGCGCAGGAAATAGTCGGCCGCCGCCGCCGGCCGCAGCTTCGACACCGCCCGCGACGGGAAGACAGCCAGCATCAGCAGGGTGTCGACATGGCTGGCGTGGTTGGCGGCGATGATCGCCGGACCCTTCAGCGGCAGGCGCTCGCGGCCGCTGACGTCGGCCCCCGTCATCAGCACCGCCAGCGGTCGGGCGACGAGAACGAGCAGGAGGAAGCGGAGCAGGCGCACGCCCGAACCCTAGCCTAGAACTTCTGCAGGCCGAACAGGGCCAGCAGGTGGAAATAGAGCGGGGCGGTGAAGGTCAGGCTGTCGGCGCGGTCCAGCACCCCGCCGTGGCCGGGAATGGCGTGCGAGGTGTCCTTGACCCCGATGTCGCGCTTGATGGCGCTCATGGTCACGTCGCCAGCGAAGCCCGCCGCGGGCAGCACGAAGGCGACGATGGCCAGGCCCAGGCCCGACAGCGGCGTGAACACCGGGCCGAGAAACCAGATCAGGGCGGCGGTGGTGATCCAGCCGCCGATAAAGCCCTCCCAGGTCTTGTTGGGGCTGACCTTGGGCAGGATCTTGTGGCGGCCGACCAGCTTGCCCCAGCAGTACTGGGCGACGTCGTTGAACTCGGTGGCCAGCAGCAGGAAGAAGACGAGGCCCGCCGCCCCGGCCGGCAGCGGCTCGCTGTCGGGCACCCGCATCAGGAAGGCTACGACCCCCAGATTGTAGACGCAGGTGACCAGGCCCCAGTGGAAGGTGGCGGCGCTGGCCAGATAGCCGCGCGTCTGGCCGATCAGGGCCATCAGGGCGGGTAGCCCCAGGAACACCCAGACCGGGATGAACACGATGTAGAACATGTAGCGGTCGGCGACGATGAAGCCGTAGGCCGCGATCAGGCAGCCATAGGCCGCCAGGATGGCCGGCCGGTCCTCGCGCCGCCGGACCGCGAGAGACAGGAACTCGCGCAGGGCCAGGAACGAGATGAAGGCGAACACGGCGGTGGTCGCCTGCCAGCCCAGCAGCAGCGCCCCGGCCAGCAGGGCCACCATCCCCCACCACGAGGCGATGCGCAGCCGCAGCTCCTCGAACGACTTGCCGGGCTTGAGCAGCGGCAGGACGGCGGCGATGGCGCTGGCGACGCCCAGCAGGATCACCACGCCGCCCAGGCCCGCCAGCAGGGCGGGCGGCTTGGCGGCCAGGAAGGCCTGCGCCCGTCCTATCCAATCGGCGAAATCCATCGACGCTCCCGCTGGCTCGACCTTCGGTATAGCCTAGTTGCGCAGAGGCGTGGAACTTCCCGCCGCCGTCGCTCTTCCGGGAACGACGCCCCGCCGGAAAGCCGCCCGATGACCGATGCGCCCGACCTCGACAACCGCCGCCCGCTCAAGAGCCGCCAGACCGCCTGGGCCCGGGGCCTGGCCAAGGCTGTGGCCGGCAAGGGGATCAAGGCCGACGCGATCTCGGGCCTGGGCCTGGCCTTCGCGGGTCTGGGCGGGGCGCTGCTGGCGGCCAGCGGCGGGGTGGACGGCTGGCCGCGCGGCGCGGCCCTGATCGTGGCGGCCGCCTGCATCCAGCTGCGGCTGGTCTGCAACCTGCTCGACGGCCTGGTGGCGGTGGAGCACGGGCGCTCCAGCCCGTTCGGCCCGATCTGGAACGAACTGCCCGACCGCATCGCCGACGTGCTGCTGCTGGCCGGGGCCGGCTACGGGGCGATGACGGCCGGCTTCTCGGGCGGCCCGGCCCTGGGCTGGCTCGCCGCCGTGCTGGCGGTGCTGACGGCCTATGTGCGCGAACTGGGCCGAGGGCTCGGCTTTCCGGCCGACTTCTCCGGCCCCCTGGCCAAGCCCCAGCGCATGGCGGTGCTGACGGCGGCTTGCGCCGTCGCCGCCTTCGAGCCGCTGTGGCGCGGGCGCGGCGAGGTGCTGGCCCTGGGCCTGGCGGTGATCGCCGTCGGAACCCTGGTCACCGTGGTGCGGCGGACGGGGAACCTCGCCACGCGGCTGGCTGAGAAGGGGTAGGAAAACTCCAACCCTCTCATCGCAAACAGATCGCCTCCCTCGCCCTTGTGGCGAGGGCCCATGGCGGCCGCTGCTCAGGTCGCGACCGAGGGCGAAAGGTCTGAGCAGGCTGAACGATGGGGCCCCGGCACAAGGCCGGGGAAGGCAGATTTTCAGATGCGAAGGGAAGTTACCGCTTCGGACCGCGCGGCGCCGGCTTGCCGCCGGTGGTCGGACGCGAGCCCTTGAAGCCGGCGGGCTTGGTGGTCGGGCGAGCCGCCGTCACGTTCCCGCGCACGGCGCCCTGGGGGGCGGCCTTGCTCGCACCGGCCTTGCTGGCCGGTCCTCTGTTCAAAGGTCCCTTGCTCACCGGACCCTTGCTCGCCGCATCCTTGGCCGCGCCCGGGCGCGGACCCGGCGGCTTGCCGCGCGGCGGGGCCTTGTCGACGAACTTGGTCTCCAGCGACTTGGGCTTGTGGGTCTTGGCCTTGTGGCCGTCGGTGCGGATCTTGGCCTTGGCCCAGCCGGCCTTGTAGACCTTCTTGGGCTCCTCGACCTTCGGCGTGGCGATCTGCGGGGCGCGGCCGGAGGGGGCGCGGCGCTGCACCTCGCCGCCGCGCGGACGCTCGCCATCCTTGGCCACGCCCGGGGCGTAGAGCGGATCGGCGACGCCGACGAACTGCGGCCGGTCGCCGGTGGGCATGTTCTCTTCGGAGATCACGCCTTCGAGCAGTTCGCGGATCACCCGGGGGCCGACCTCCTCGACCTGGCCGGTCAGCAGCGTGCCCAGGGCGAACGGACCGTAGGACAGGCGGATCAGGCGGTTGACCTTCAGGCCCACCGACTCCAGCACCTTGCGGACCTCGCGGTTCTTGCCTTCGCTCAGCGTGATCGTGATCCAGACGTTGCGCCCGCCGCCGGCCTTGTCCTGGGCCTTGTCGAGCTTGGCCTCGATCGGGCCGTAACGGACGCCCTCGATGGTCTTGCCGTCCTTCAGCTTGTCCAGCGTCTCCTGGGTGGCGTGGCCGAAGGCGCGGGCGCGATAGCGACGGGTCCAGGCGTTCTGCGGCATCTCCAGGGCGCGCGACAGCTCGCCGTCATTGGTCAGCAGCAGCAGGCCTTCGGAGTTCAGGTCGAGACGGCCGACCGAGATCAGCCGCGGCAGGCCGTGGGGCAGGGCGCCGAACACGGTGGGGCGGCCGCCCGGATCGTTGTGGGTGGTCACCAGGCCCGTGGGCTTGTGATAGCGGAACAGGCGGGTCTGCTGGCGATCCTCGACCAGCTTGCCGTCGACGACCAGCAGGTCGCCGGGGAACACCCGCACGGCCGGGGTGGTCAGCACCTGGCCGTTCAGCACCACCTTGCCGGCCTCGATCAGCCGCTCGACCTCGCGCCGCGAGGCCACGCCCGCGCGGGCCAGGGCCTTGGCGACGCGCTCGCCGCCCTCGGCGTCGGTGTCGTGCTCGACGGCGTCGTGCAGGGCGGGCTGGTACTTGTCGGTCATGACCGGTGTTCCTTCGATGGGAGGGGCGCATCTCACGATGGGCGTTGAAGAAATCTCATGGCGCCGAACGCCGGAGGGATCAAGGCGCGGACTTTTCGGGTTCAAGGTGATATAACAGTATATAACTTATGGATGAGAGGCGGCGATGAAGTACGAACCGCTCAAGCGCCATCTCGAAGGCGCCTACGATCGCGACGAACTGCGCCTGGCTTTCGACGAGATAGAGGCCGTGCTGGGCTTTGCCCTGCCGCGCTCGGCGCGCGAGCATCAGGCCTGGTGGTCCAACACCCGCATCGGCCACACCCACGCCGCCGCCTGGCTCGACGCCGGCTGGAAGACCTCGGCGCTGGATCTCGCCGGTCACCGGGTGAGCTTCGTTCGCGAGGCCGTGCGGGGCGTCGCCGAGGGCGCAGCGCCGTTTCGTCATCGCGGCGAAGACCTCGCCGTGCCGCTCGACCTGCTGAACCCGGCCGCCGTGCAGTTGATCGACCGCCACGCCGCCTCGGCCGGCGTCCCGCGCGAGACCGCCGTCGCCCTGCTGCTCAACGACCTGGCCGTCGAGCGCCGCCGCGCCCTGTTGGCCGACCTGGCCCAGCCCCTGCCGGCCGGCGCGACCGACGCCGCCGTCCTGGTGCGCGAGGACCGCGATGGCCGCTGAGATCGTGCTCGACGCCTCGGTGGCGGCCAAGCTGTTCTTTATCGAGGCCGGCTCCGAGGCGGCTCGCGCCCTGGCCTTGTCGGACGCCCGGCTGATCGCGCCCGACCTGCTGTGGATCGAGATGGCCAGCATCGCCGCCCGGCGGGTGCGGACCGACGGGTTGGACGAGGCGCGGGCCGGGCGCGCGGTCTCGGCCCTGGATCAGATCGTCGCCGAGTTTCACCCGATGGGCGGCCTGGCCGATCGCGCCTTCGCCCTGGCGTCGCGACATGGCATGAGCGCCTATGACGCGGCCTATGTCGTCCTCGCCGAGCAGCGGGGGGCGGTGGTGGTCACCGCCGACGCCCGTCTCGTCGCCAAGGCGCGGGGCGCGGGCCTCGACGCGTATGTTCGCCTGCTCGAAGACGGAGGCCGCCCATGACCGACGAAGACGCCATGGCCCTGGCCCTGGAGGAGGCCCGCGCGGCCGCCGAGCGGGGCGAGACGCCGGTGGGGGCGGTGATCTTGGATCCGAGGACCGGCGAGGTGATAGCCAAGGCTGGCAATGGCCCGATCGCCGCCCACGATCCCACGGCCCACGCCGAGATCGCCGCCATGCGGGCGGCGGCGGGCAAGCTTTCGAACTACCGGCTGACCGACCTGACCCTGGTGGTGACCCTGGAGCCCTGCGCCATGTGCGCCGGGGCGATCAGCCACGCCCGCATCGGCCGGGTGGTCTGGGGCGCCGACGATCCCAAGGGCGGGGCGGTGGTGCACGGCCCGAAATTCTTCGCCCAGCCCACCTGCCACTGGCGGCCGGAGGTCACGGGGGGAGTCATGGCGCAGGAGAGCGCCGACCTGCTGCGCGGCTTTTTCCGGGCGCGGCGGAAAGCGAAACCCGCTCCGCCGGAAGCCTAGTTCACCATCGCCGAGCCGAGCAGCACCTTCGCGCCCTTCTTGCCCAGCACCCGGTCGGCGGCCTTCTGCATCTCCGCGCCGATATAGTCGAGGTCGGGCGGCGTGCCGCGGCGCAGGCCGGCGGTGTAGGTCATCAGCACCTGGGCGAAGGCCGCGCGCAGGCGCGGGGTCGAGGCCACGGCGTATTCCATGACCTTGGGATCCTTGGCCTCGATGCCGGTCTCCAGCGTCATCACGCCCTTGCGGCCGTCGCGGCGGATGGCCGTGGCGGTGATGGTCGGCAGGGCGAAATAGGTCGGCGGCGCCTCCTTCTTGGCCGCGTGACCGCTGGCGAGAGCGGGCGAGGCCGACAGACCGGCGAGCGTCAGGACGGCGGCGAGGAGGGCAAGGATGCGGCGCATGGACTTCCCATAACCCGTCGTGGTTGACGTCCTCTTTACGTCTGGTGCGTCACAAACGGCGTTAACCTGGATTGCCCGTGCGTCGTTTGCGCGCGCGGCGGGCGCGAGGAGGCTGATCTTGGGACGCTTTTCACCGCAAACCCTCGACCTCGACGGCAAGGTGATCCTGGTCACCGGCGGTACGGGATCGTTCGGTCGCCGGTTCATCGAGACGGTGCTCAGGCTGTCGGACCCGCGGAAGGTCATCATCTATTCCCGCGACGAGCTGAAGCAGAGCGACATGCAGTTGGAGCTGCGCGAGCAGTTCGACGAGGCCGCCTTCGCCAAGCTGCGCTTCTTCCTGGGCGACGTCCGCGACCGCGAACGCCTGACCCTGGCCCTGCGCGGGGTCGACATCGTCATCCACGCCGCGGCGCTGAAGCAGGTGCCGGCCGCCGAGTACAACCCGTCCGAATGCATCCACACCAACGTGCTGGGCGCCGAGAACGTGGTCTGGGCCAGCCTCAACAACGGCGTGAAGCAGGTGATCGCCCTGTCGACCGACAAGGCCTGCAACCCGACCAACCTCTATGGCGCGACCAAGCTGGCCTCGGACAAGACCTTCGTGGCGGCCAACAACCTGTCGGGCGACATCGGCACCCGCTTCGCGGTCGTCCGCTACGGCAACGTGGTGGGCTCGCGCGGCAGCGTCGTGCCGCTCTATCGCCGGCTGCTGGCCCAGGGCGCGACCGAGCTGCCGATCACCGATCCGCGCATGACCCGCTTCTGGATCACCCTGACCGAGGGCGTCGACTTCGTGCTGTCGTCGCTGAACCTGATGCGCGGCGGCGAGATCTTCGTGCCCAAGATCCCGTCCATGGCCATGCCCGATCTGGTGAAGGCCATGTCGCCGACGGCGGGGATCAAGGTCATCGGCATCCGCCCCGGCGAGAAGCTGCACGAGATCATGATCAGCGCCGACGACTCGCGCTCGACCGTCGAGTTCGACGACCGCTTCGCCATCGAGCCCAACTTCGCCGAGTTCGGCCGCGTCCCCTATTCGGCGGCCGATGGGGCCAAGCCGGTCGCGGAGGACTTCTCCTACAGCAGCGACAACAACCACGACTGGCTGAGCGCCGACGGCCTGCTGGCCATGCTGGAGGAAAAGGCGGGCTGATGGCCCAGCCGTTCCTCCCCTATGGTCGCCAGACCATCGAGGACGACGACGTCGCCGCCGTCGCCGCCGCCCTGCGGGCCGACTTCCTGACGACGGGGCCGACGGTCGAGGCCTTCGAGACGGCGTTCAAGCAGAAGGTCGGGGCGCAGCACGCCATCGCCACGGCCAACGGCACCGCCACCCTGCACCTTGCCATGCTGGCCCTCGAGGTCGGCGAGGGCGACGTCTGCATCGCCCCCTCCGTCACCTTCCTGGCGACGGCCAACTGCGCCCGCTATGTCGGGGCCGAGGTGGTGTTCGCCGACGTCGATCCGGCCAGCGGCCTGATGACCCCCGACACCCTGGCCGACGCCCTCTCGCGGGTGGGCGACCGCCGCGTGCGGGCCGTGCTGCCGGTGCACCTGCGCGGCGACGTCTGCGACCTGCCGGCGCTGAAGGCCATGGCCAGTGCGGCCGGCGCGGTGCTGGTCGAGGACGCGCCGCACGCCCTGGGCTCGACCGCGACCTTCGGCAATGAAGAGCACCCGGTCGGCGACGGCGCCTACTCGGCCTTCGCCAGCTTCTCGTTCCATCCGGTCAAGACGCTCGCCACCGGCGAGGGCGGCATGCTGACCACCAATGACGCGGCCCTGGCGGCCCGCGCCCGTTCCCTGCGGGGCCACGGCATGGTCCGCCCGGCCGGCGCCGAGCCCTGGGTCTACGAGATGCCGGAGCTGGGCTTCAATTACCGCATCCCCGACGTGCTCTGCGCCCTGGGCATCTCGCAGCTGGCCAAGCTGGACCGGTTCGTCGAGCGTCGGCGGACCCTGACGGCCCGCTACGCCCAGCTGCTGGCCCCGCTGTCGCCGCTGGTGACCCTGGCCGCCAGTCCGACCGGGTCGAACCCGGCCCTGCACCTGCTGACCGTGCTGATCGACTTCGAAGCCGCCATGACCACCCGCGCCGCGGTGGTCGAATCCCTGAAGGCGCAAGGGATCGGCAGCCAGGTCCACTACATCCCCGTGCACCGCCAGCCCTACTATGTGAACCGGTATGGCCTGGCCGATCTGCCCGGCGCCGACGCCTGGTATGGCCGCTGCCTGACCCTGCCGCTCTATCCGACCATGGACGACGGCGACGTCGACCGGGTGGTCGAAGCGCTGGCGCGGGCGCTGTCGCTCTAAAACCTCTCCCATAGGGAGAGGGTCTCACGGGTTGGCCCTCAGCCCGCCGCGTAGATCTCGATGACGGGCGCGATGTCGGTGAAATTGGCGACGTCGGCGTGCAGGCCGGGCGCCGCCGGGCTGTCCAGGCAGGCGCGCATGGCGGCCTCGTCGCGGAAGGTCAGGTGCGCCATCGCCACGAACGGCGCCGGACCGCCGTCCAGGGCCGACACCCCGCGATAGACCCGGGCGTCCAGCAGGCCGGTCTCCGCCAAGGCCTCGCGCACCATGCGGATGTGGGTGCGGGCGTAATAGTCATGGTCGAAGCGCGCGCCGTCGCGGGCCGGGTAGACGATGCTGATGAAGGCCATGACGCGTTCCGGGCGGGGCGAGCGGGGGCGGGTCGCCCACGCCCGCCGGTGAAGCTTTGAACCGCTTTACCCTTCAACGCTGATCTGGGCCACCGGCGTGATGTCGGTGAAGTTTGCGACGTCGGCCTGGACCGCCGGGGCCTCGGGGCCGCCGAGCGAGGCCTGCAGCGCGGCGGCGTCGCGGAAGGTCAGGTGCACCATGGCCACGAAAGGCGGCGGCGAACCGTCCGGCCCGGGCACGCCGCGATAGATCGTCGAGCTCACCAGGCCGGTCTTCCCGAAGGCCTTCTCCGCCAGCGGGATATGCACCGTCTTGTAGTAGTCATGATCGAACTTCGCGCCGTCGCGGGCGGGGTAGAAGACACTGAAGACGGCCATGGATGGGCTCCGGGTTCGGGAGCCCGAGACTTGGGGTCTCGCCGGAGCGTGGGCAAGCTTGGAGAAGCGCCTCAGGCCGCCTGTTGCTGCTGCACCAGGCCCTTGAGCAGGTCCAGCGTCTCCGGACTCGCCGCCAGGGCCTCGCGCGCTTCGGGGGCGCGGGCCAGTTTCAGGGCTTCGATGCGGGCGCGGTCGGCGACCGGGCCGGTGGGGCCGGCCTCGCCGGTGGCCAGGCGCGCCAGCAGGGCCAGGCGCTGGGGCAGGGGCGCGGGCGCGCGGACCAGCAGCGACAGCAGGCGGGCGTCGGCCTCGACCATGCCGCCCACCTCGCCCAGCTTGGCGCACAGCGGCTGGTAGTCCTCGGGCACCAGGCCCGAGCGGATCAGCGACTTCTGCAGCGCCGCCAGGGCGGCCAGCTTCACCGACGGGGTGTCGGGACCCTGGCGCATCTCCTTCTCGAAGCGCATCGCCTGGATGTTGGCCGACAGCCAGCGGGCGGCGTGGCGCTTGTTGACCGCGCCCATGACGTTCTCGGCCAGGCGGATCAGCATGACGATCTCTTCGCGCGCCGAGCGGTCGCGGCCCAGCAGGCTCTCGATGAAGTCGCCGTTGAGCAGGGTCTTGGAGCGGGTGGTGAAGGCCGCGGTGATGTCTTCGGCCGGCAGGATGCGGCCGGCGGCGGCCGTCAGGCCCATGGCCAGGGCCCGCAGGTGCTCGATCTCGCTCTCGGCGTCGGTCGGCTTCAGGCGGCGCACGCCGTTCAGCTCCTTGAGCACCCGGCGGGCGATCGAGGCGCGGACGGTGGGAAAGGTGTCGCCGGTCAGCCACTGGCCCAGGCGCTTGGCCGTGCCGGACAGTTCGGGCATGCAGGCCCGGACGCTGGCCTCGATCCGGATCAGCGCCTCGACCTGCGCCCCGCCGGCGAGGCGGGTCATGGCGGCCAGGGTGGCGCCCAGGTCGTCGGCGGTGTTGAGCAGGTCGGCCATGCCGGCCTTGGAGCCGATGATCTCGGCCAGAGGGGTCTCGATGGCGGCCAGGGCGGCGGCGCGGGCCTTGGGCTCGGCCGGCGCGGCGTCGGCCAGGTCGAGCAGGCGGGCGATCTTCTCGCTCCAGTCCTTGGCCGGGGCGATCGAGGCGGCGACGCCGGCCCCCAGCAGGAAGGCGCGGTCGGGGTCAGCGGCCAGGCGCTCGGCGGCTTTCGCGAAGCCTTCCTTGTCGAGGTCCGGCAGCTGGCCCTTCTTGAAGGCCTTCATCAGGTTGGCGACCGAGCGCTCGACCAGGCCCTGGAAATTGCGGATCAGCTCGTGGACCGACATGCCCCGGGCCTCGGCCTCGGGAATGGCGATCTTCTGCAGGGCGTGCTGCAGGTCGGTGCCGGAGGCTTCCAGCTTCTCGACCAGGTCGGGCCGGTGCAGCAGTTCGAAGGGCGTGGCCTTGTGGCGGTGCAGCCAGCTTTCCAGCAGGCGGCCGATGCGGTCGCGGGCATGGGCCGTGTAGAGGTCGGCCGGCTGCACGCACAGCGGCTCCATCTCCTCGACGGGCTTCTTCGGCTTGCCGCCGTCGACCATGCCCTTGGTGAAGATCGAGATGGAGCGATATTCGCGGGTTTCGGGGTCCAGGGTCTCTTTCGAGACCCGCACGGCGACGGCGCGCCCCGAGTTCAGAACCTCCTCGGCCTGGGCCAGGGCGTGGCTGCGGACCTCGGTGGCCATGTCCAGAGTCCATTGCGCGCCGACCTTGCGGCGCACGAATAGCTCGTAATGGACCTGGTCGCTCATGGGCTGATGGGGCTCCTGAGACTCGACTATGGCGTACGAGACCTTAAGGCGAGGTTGAGGGGCCAAGACCGGTGTTTTGCGCTTTCTTCGTACTGGGCTTCGTATCGGGCTTCGTATCGGGGCGGCGGATCGACGCCTCATGTGTGTCCAAGCCCGCCACGCCCCGGCCGCAATAGGGTTCGAAAAGGCCGGATGGAAAGCTTGGCCGCTCCGTGCGTTGTAGCGGAGCGCCAGGGTCGATAGGATCGGCCCACGGATTTTCGGAGGATTACACGGCTTGGCCGAGATCACGCTCATCGACGACGACGAAAACATCGTTGCTTCGGTCTCTCTGGCCCTGGAGAGCCATGGCCACACGGTGAAGGCCTATTACGACGGCGTCTCCGGGCTCGAGGCGGTGGAAAGCAATCCGCCCGACCTCGTCATCCTGGACGTCAAGATGCCGCGCATGGACGGCATGGAAGTGCTGCGCCGCCTGCGCCAGTCGACCGAGACGCCGGTCATCATGCTGACCTCGAAGGACGACGAGATCGACGAGATTCTCGGCTTCAACCTCGGCGCCGACGACTACATGCACAAGCCGTTCAGCCAGCGCCTGCTGCTCGAGCGGGTGAAGGCCGTGCTGCGTCGCGCCCGTCCCGAGGAGGAGGATCCCGCGGCCCCGGCCGCCGGCGCCGCCGGCTCGAAGATGATGAAGCGCGGCAAGCTGACGCTCGATCCGGCCCGCCACGACAGCCTGTGGGACGGCAAGCCGGTGCGCCTGACGGTCACCGAGTTCCTGCTGCTGCAATCGCTGGCCCAGCGCCCCGGCTTCGTGAAGAGCCGCGACAACCTGATGGACGCCGCCTACGACGATCAGGTCTATGTCGACGACCGCACCATCGACAGCCACATCAAGCGGATGCGCAAGAAGTTCCGCCAAGTGGACCCCGAGTTCGATTCCATCGAAACCCTGTATGGCGTCGGCTACCGCTACCGCGAGGCCTGAGCCGGGTCCTGAGCCTGCGCCGCGCGAGCGGCGTCGGCTGGCCTGGCCGCGCGCTTCGCGGCTGGGGCGGCTGATCATCGGCCTGAACCTGCTGGCCCTGGCCATCCTGGTGGTCGGCGCCCTCGTGCTCAACGAACTGCGCAACGGCCTGATCAACGCGCGGATCGACAGCCTCAGCACCCAGGGCGAGCTGATCGCCAACATCATCGAACGGGCCGCCACCGTGGGCGAGCCCGAGCCGGCGCTCGACGTGGCGGCGGCCAACGACATCCTGCAATCGTTCTTCGCCGGCCACTCGCAGCGCGCGCGCCTCTATGACGGCCAGGGCCGGCTGCTGGCGGACTCCTACCTCGTCGAGGACCGCGTCGAGTGGAAGGTGCTGCCGCCCGCCCGCAAGGCCGGCGACAACGGCTTCCGCCTGTCGTTGCAGGACAAGGACGCCAAGCCGCGCGCCCTGGAGCGCGCCCGCGCCGAGTTCGAGCAGGAGATCGCCCGCGCCCGCATGGGCGAGACGGTCAAGCAGCAGCGCGTGGCCGAGAACGGCGAGCGGGTGGTGTCGGTGTCGATCCCGATCCAGCACGTCCGGGCGGTCCTGGGCGTGCTGACCGTCGAGGCCGGCGACGTCGACGAGATCATCACCGCCGAGCGCAAGGCCCTGCTGCCGTTCGTGCTGGTGGCCGTGGGCGCGGTGCTGGTGTCCAGCGTGCTGCTGCACCGCTTGGTGGCCCAGCCGGTGCTGCGCATGGCCCGGGCCGCCGACCACGTGCGCCTGGAGGGCGCGCGGGCCATCAGCCTGCCCGACATATCGCGCCGCAACGACGAGATCGGCGACCTTTCCCGATCTCTTGAAGAAATGACCGAGGCCCTCTCCGAGCGGATGGGGGCCATCGAGCGGTTCGCCGCCGACGTGGCCCACGAGATCAAGAACCCTCTGACCTCGATCCGCTCGGCCATCGAGACCCTGGACCTCGTCACCGAGCCCAAGGCCCGCCAGCGCCTGCTCGGCATCCTGCAGCAGGACGTCGGGCGGCTGGATCGCCTGGTCACCGACATCTCCAATGCGTCCAGGCTCGATGCGGAGCTGTCGCGCGAGGCGCCGCGGCCGATCGATCTGGCCCGCCTGCTGACCGAGACGGCGGCCATCTACCAGGGCCAGGTGCGCGGCGAGGAGCCGCCGTTCAGCGTCCGTGTGGCGCTGGCGGGCCTGCCGACCGGTCCGGTCCGGGTGCTGGCGCGGGAGATCCCCGTGGGCCAGGTGTTCCGCAACCTGATCGACAACGCCCGCTCGTTCAGCGCCGGCGACGGCGAGGTGCGGGTCGGGCTGGTCCGCCAGAACGGCCGGCTGACCACGACAGTCGAGGACGACGGCCCGGGCATCCCGGCCGACAATCTGGAGACCATCTTCGAGCGCTTCTACACCTCGCGGCCCAAGGGCCGGGCGTTCGGCGGCAATTCGGGCCTGGGCCTGTCGATCGCCCGCCAGATCGTCGAGGCGCACGGCGGCAGGATCCACGCCGAGAACCGCCAGGACGAGACCGGCAAGGTGATCGGCGCGCGGTTCGTGGTCGAACTGCCCGAGCATCGCGACGGCCATCACAATCACGGCCACGGCCATGGGGGCCGCGAGTGATCCGCCACGCCGGGCTGGTGGCCCGCCTGGTCGGCGGTCGCTGGCGCGGGGCGCTGATCGAGGGGGCCTCGGGCGCGGGAAAGAGTGATCTGGCCCTGCGGACCCTGGAGGCGGGCTTTCGCCTGGTGGCCGACGATCGGGTGGTGACCTTCGCTTCCGACGGCCGGCTCTACGGCCGCGCGCCCGATCCTCTGGCCGGTCTGGTCGAGATCCGGGGCTTCGGCGTGGTCTCCGAGCCGGCTTTGCGCCTCGCCGAGATCACGCTGGTGGTGCGCTGCGTCGAGACCCCGGAACGCGTCGAACGCCTGCCCGAGCCTCGGTTTGAAGTGGTTTTGGGCGTTTCCGTACCCGTCTTCGACCTGTGGCCGCTCGAACCCGCCGCTCCGACGAAGATCGCACGCATGCTGGAGCATCTTGGAGTCGCTCCCTAACAAGCGTATCAAGGCGGCCCGCGCGGCGCCTCCCTGCCGTTTCGGGCGAAGGGGATCCCGTTTGAGAGACCAGGCATGATCGGGCTCGTGATCGTCACGCACGGGCGATTGGCGGAGGAATTCGTTTCCGCCATGGAGCATGTGGTGGGGCCGCAGACCGCGGTGAAGGCCATCTGCATCGGGCCGGAAGACGACATGGAGCGTCGCCGGTCGGACATTCTGAAGGCTTGC
>PJUL01000418.1_pt1 | contig 31646 bp, 28 predicted proteins | sample 1512221 | NCBI WGS metagenome assembly PJUL01 (sample SAMN08177667, study PRJNA422409) | Feces metagenome, whole genome shotgun sequencing project.
AACAGGACAGTGAAACGACTTTGCGCCGATGATAGTGCGGGTTCCCGTGTGAAAGTAGGTCATCGTCAGGCTCTTACAGCCCAGAAAACCCCAGTCCACAAAGGACTGGGGTTTTTTGCTTTGTGGGCATCAAAATGGGGCAGGAGAAGTAGGCGTCAATTGACACTTACAGAGATAACGCGATACGCAGGGCTTGTTCTAAATACAAGATCCCTCTTCGCGAGAAGCGAAGTGCATTGATTTAGAGCCCGCATCGATTCGCTTTTCCCGCAGAAATAAATCGCCTGCGCCAAATGGCCAGCCGTGGGCCTTGTTCAACACAAACCAAACAATTCACGTTTAACGAACGCAGTCCAAGTTTCATTGCAGGTGCGGGCTGGTGACGATCACGGCTACCAGATCGCTCTTGTCAGCCGCCATGAAAAATCGCAGCTGAAGCTTTCTGTCGCGCTGATGGGCTCGGGATGACAGTGATCAAGATTTCTGCGGCGACTCAAATCGGTGAACCCCCGAATCGTCGAGCGTTCTTCGCAGCCGGCCATCGAACCACAGCAGATGTAGGTGAGCTAGAGCCTCTCCCATGGCAAATGTCATCTGGTGTGCGTCCAACGAGCGCTTGAACATGATGGGCAGCACATCAGAGGCAGACAAGGGCCTTCCCACGGCAGCGGCCAAAATCTCTTCCAGGCGATCTCGGTGATGGCCTTGCAATTGACCGATGCGCTCGTGCAGCCCCCGGAATGGTTTGCCGTGGGAAGGCAGAACCAAGGTGTCATCAGGCAGTTCAAGATACCGTTGCAGTGAGGAGAGGAACAGCTGTAGAGGGTTGGATTCAGGCTCTGTCGCGTGAACGCTGACGTTGGTCGAAATGCGCGGCAGCACCATGTCTCCACTGACCAAAATGGAGAGCGCATCGCAGTAAAGCGCCATGTGTTCGGGGGCGTGGCCGTACCCGCTGATACATCGCCAAGCGCGTCCTCCGATTTGGAGCATGTCGCCTTCTTGCAGTCGACGGAAGCTGGCGGGCAAAGCAGGCACCAAGCTCGGGAAATACGATACGCGGCCTCGCACGTGGCTCAGAAAGTCTTCATCCGTCGAGCCATGCAAGACATAAAAGTCAGCGCTGGCTTCACCGCCAAAGCCTTTGCTGTCGTACACAGCGACTCTGGCCACGTTGTAATCGGTGGCGCTGATCCAGAGGCGGGTGTTCCATCTTGCACAGAGCCAATGCGCCAACCCGATATGGTCAGGGTGCATGTGTGTGACGATCACTCGCAGTATGGGCAACCCATCGAGGCTGCTGGCAAACACTTGCTCCCATTGCGTTCTGGTTGAGGCGCTATCAATGCAGCAGTCCACCACCGTCCAGCCCTCTTGAACCACGCCGCTGGCATCTGGCTGCTGATCGCGCAACAGCCACAGGTTGATATGGTCGAGCGCGAACGGCAAACCCATGCGGATCCACTTGATCCCCGGCGCAATTTCCAGCGCGTGCCCCTCAGCCGGCAGCGTTTCGTCAAAGGGGTAATGAATCTGGTGTTCAAGTGGGTTCATGGTTTGCATGCGATGGGTTAGCATTGACGTTAACGTAAACGTCATGTGTCTGATGCATTGTAGGGAGCGATAGCGGTCGCGCTGTCTCCTGTGCGAAACAGAACCGCAGCACACAGACAGCACACACCTATGTCCAACACCTACACGATCAGCGACCTCGCAAAAGAGTTTGATCTCACCACCCGTGCCATCCGGTTCTACGAAGACATGGGTCTGCTGCAGCCTGAGCGGACCGGCGCTGCCGGGCGTAACCGCGTCTACAGCGCCCGCGACCGGACCCGGCTGCGCCTGACCTTGCGTGCCAAGCGCCTGGGACTGTCGCTGACCGAGGCGAAGGAGATCATCGACCTGTACGACAGCCCTCGCGATACCGGCGTGCAATTGCGCAAGTTCCTGGATGTACTGGTGGTGCACCGCAAGCAGCTCGAAGAGCAGATGGCCGACTTGAAAGCGAATCTGGATGAGGTGCGCGAACACGAAGAAGAAGCGCGTGCCCTGCTGCTCAAGGTGGAAAAGCAAAACTGATTCATAATTGACGTTTACGTAAACGTAAATCAGGAGACACCCCTTGAGCACGCCCCCCTTTGAGCCCCGATGCGCAGACTTCGCCATGCGTGTGCGTGACAGTTTTGCTCGCCAGGGCGCCATGCAGACGCTCGGTGCAAGACTGAGCTTGGTGCAGCCGGGCGCTGTGGACATTGAGCTGCCATGGGCCCCAGCGCTTACCCAGCAGCATGGTTTTTTGCACGCAGGCATGGTTTCTACCGGCCTGGATTCGGCCTGTGGATATGCCGGATTCACGCTGATGGCGGCCGATGCCGCTGTCCTGACGATCGAATTCAAGATCAACCTGCTGGCGCCCGCAAAAGGCCAGCGGTTTCGCATGGAAGGGCGGGTGCTCAAGCCCGGCCGCACCATCACCGTCTGCGAAGGCCGGGCCTTTGCCATCGACGACCAGCAGGAAAAGCTCATTGCCACCATGGGGTGCACCCTCATGGCGGTCACTGGCCGCGACAACATCCAGGGCTGACACCGCCCACCCATTACCTGCCCACCCGTTTAGAGGAGACATCCATGAGCATCCCCGCCAACCTTCCCGGTCTGAATTTCCAGTTGGGCGAAGACATCGACGCGCTGCGTGACGCCGTGCGCGACTTCGCCCAGGCCGAGATCGCCCCCCGTGCCGCTGAGATCGATCGCAACGACCAGTTCCCGATGGACCTGTGGCGCAAGATGGGCGACCTGGGCGTGCTGGGCATCACGGTGCCTGAACAGTACGGCGGTGCCGCCATGGGGTACCTGGCGCACATGGTCGCCATGGAAGAGATCTCGCGCGCCAGCGCCTCCGTGGGCCTGTCTTATGGCGCGCACAGCAACCTGTGCGTGAACCAGATCAACCGCAACGGCAACGAGGCACAAAAGGCCAAGTACCTGCCCAAGCTCATCAGCGGCGAGCACGTGGGCGCCTTGGCCATGAGCGAGCCGGGTGCTGGCTCCGACGTGATCAGCATGAAGCTCAAGGCCGAGGACAAGGGCGGCTATTACGTGCTCAACGGCAACAAGATGTGGATCACCAACGGCCCGGATGCCGACACACTCGTCGTCTACGCCAAAACCGAGCCCGAGCTGGGTGCACGTGGCGTCACGGCCTTCCTGATCGAGAAGGGCATGAAGGGTTTCTCTATTGCGCAGAAGCTCGACAAACTGGGCATGCGGGGCAGCCACACGGGCGAGCTGGTGTTCGAGAACGTGGAAGTGCCCGCTGAGAACGTGCTGGGTGCCGTCAACAGCGGTGCCAAGGTGCTGATGAGCGGCCTCGACTACGAACGGGCGGTGCTCACCGGTGGCCCGCTGGGCATCATGCAGTCGGTGATGGACAACGTCATCCCTTATATCCACGACCGCAAGCAGTTCGGCCAGAGCATCGGCGAGTTCCAGCTCATTCAGGGCAAGGTGGCCGACATGTACACCGTGCTGCAGGCGGGCCGCTCGTTTGCCTACACTGTCGCCAAAAACCTCGACATGCTGGGCACCGACCATGTCCGCCAGGTGCGCAAGGACTGCGCTTCCGTGATCCTGTGGACCGCCGAAAAAGCCACGTGGATGGCCGGCGAAGGCGTGCAGATCTTTGGCGGCAATGGCTACATCAACGAGTACCCGCTGGGCCGCCTGTGGCGCGACGCCAAGCTGTACGAGATCGGTGCCGGCACCAGCGAAATCCGCCGCATGCTGATCGGCCGTGAGCTGTTTGCCGAGACCTGCTGATCGCCGCCCATTTTCAACCTGACCTACCCAAACACCATGCCCGCCTCGATCGAAGACCTGTTTGTCCACAACCGCGCCTGGGCGGCCCAGATGGAGCGCGAGCGGCCCGGTTTTTTCACCAGCCTGCTTGCACAGCAAAAGCCCAAGTACATGTGGATTGGCTGCTCCGACAGCCGCGTGCCTGCCAACCAGATCACCGGTCTAGAGCCGGGCGAAGTGTTCGTGCACCGCAACGTGGCCAACGTGGTGGTGCCCACCGATCTGAACTGTCTGTCCACCATCCAGTATGCGGTGGACCAGTTGCGCGTCGAGCACCTGATGGTGGTGGGGCACTACGGTTGCGGTGGTGTGCTCGCCGCCTTGGAAGGCATTCGCGTCGGCCTGGCGGACAACTGGATCCGGCACGTGCAGGACGTGCGTGACCGCCACCGCGACCTGATCGCCTCGGTGGCGCCGGAATGGCGCCACGATGTGCTGTGCGAACTCAACGCCATTGAGCAGGTCGTCAACATTGCACAGACCACGGTGATGCTGGACGCGTGGGGCCGGGGTCAGAAGGTCACGCTGCACGGCTGGTGCTACGGGCTCAAGGACGGGCTCATCAACAACATGCACATGTCCGTGGACAGCACCGAAGGCCTGGAGTCGCTCTACAAGGCCGCTATTGCCGGTGTGGCCGCCACCAAGCGGCAATAGCAGGCGCTGCGACTGCGCTCCACGCAATCGACGCACCCACGGCGCCTGCACCTTCACCGGCACCACTCCACCATGTTCCCGCAAAGGCTGGATGCGCCCGAGGCCTATGGCATCGCCAAGGCCATGATGGATGGCTTCAACCGCCACTACCGATTGTTCCGCACCGAGTCTGCGCGCGCCAAGCACCGCTTCGAGACGGCTGACTGGCACGGCCAGCAGCGGGCGCAGCGTGAGCGCATCGAGTTCTACGACCTGCGCGTGAAAGAGTGCGTGCGCCGGCTGGAAAAAGAGTTTGGTGCGGGCGCGCAATCCATGGACGTGTGGCACCAGGTCAAGCTGCACTACATCGGGCTGCTGGTCAACCACCACCAGCCCGAGTTGGCTGAGACCTTTTTCAATTCGGTCACCACCAAGATCCTGCACCGCACGCATTTTCACAACGACTTCATCTTCGTGCGGCCCGCCGTCAGCACCGAATACATCGAGAACGACGGGCCCGCCGCCCTGCCCACCTACCGCGCGTACTACCCCGCGCAGGGCAGCCTGCAGAGTGCGCTGCAGACCGCCATCGAGAACTTTGGGCTGCAGCGCGATTTCGAGGATCTGCCACGCGATACACAGCGCGTGGTGGCGGCCATCACGCCGCGCATTGCGCACATGACGCTGCGGGCCAACTTCCAGATCCAGGTGCTCTCCAGCCTGTTCTACCGCAACAAGGGCGCGTATGTGGTGGGCAAGATCATCAACGGCTTCAGCGAGCTGCCGTTTGCGCTGCCTATCCTGCACACCGATGGTGGCGGGCTTGCCATCGATGCGGCCTTGTTCGGCGAGGACGACCTGCTGGCGCTGTTCAGCTTTGCTCGCGCCTACTTCATGGTGGACATGGAGGTGCCCAGTGCCTATGTGCAGTTCCTGCGCAGCCTCATGCCGCGCAAGCCGCGCGCCGAAATCTACAACGCACTGGGCCTGGCCAAGCAGGGCAAGACGCTGTTCTACCGCGACTTCCTCTCGCACCTGAAACACTCCAGCGACAAGTTTCGCATCGCACCGGGCATCAAAGGCATGGTGATGCTGGTGTTCGACCTGCCGAGCTTCCCGTTCGTGTTCAAGCTCATCAAGGACTTTTTTCCGCACCAAAAGGAGACCACGCGCGAGCAGATCAAGGCCAAGTACCTGCTCGTCAAACAGCACGACCGCGTGGGCCGCATGGCCGACACGCTGGAATACAGCGAGGTCGCCTTTCCGCGCGACCGCTTCAGCGACGAGCTGATCGCCGAGATCCAGAAGTTCGCGGAGAGCCAGTTGGAGATCAGCGACCGCGATGGCGACGGCCAGACCGAGGTCATCATCAAGCACCTGTACATCGAGCGCCGGATGATCCCGCTCAACATCTACCTGCAGGAAGCGTTCGACACCGGCCTGTCGGACCCGCGCGCGCGCCAGCAGGTGGCGCACAGCGTCATCGAATACGGCAACGCCATCAAGGACCTGGTAGCCGCCAACATCTTTCCGGGCGACATGCTCTGGAAGAACTTCGGCGTCACGCGCAACGGCAAGGTCGTGTTCTACGACTACGACGAGATCGAATACCTCACCGACTGTCATTTCCGCCGCGTGCCCACGCCGCGCAACGAGGAAGAGGAGATGAGCGGCGAGGTCTGGTATGCGGTGGGCCCGCGCGATGTGTTTCCCGAAACATTCGGCCCCTTCCTGCTGGGCAACGATGCGGTGCGCGAGGTGTTCATGCAACACCACGCTGACCTGCTCGACCCCGCCTTCTGGCAGTCGCACCAGGAGCGCATCCGCGCCGGCCACATGCTCGACGTGTTCCCTTACGACCCGGAGCGGCGCTTCGCGCAGCAGGCAGCGCATCCGTTGCTGCCTGCAGAGCAAGCTGCGCCATAGCGCTTCGGCATTCCCCTTTTCACCCCACCTTTCAAGGAGACACCTGCAATGACATCACCCAACCAAGACCCCATCGTCATCGTCGGCGCCGCACGCACCCCCATGGGTTCGCTGCAGGGCGATTTTTCCAGCCTCGCTGCCCATGACCTGGGAGGCGCCGCCATCAAGGCCGCGCTGGACCGCGCCAACGTGTCGCCCGACGCCGTGGGCGAAGTGCTGTTCGGCAACTGCCTGATGGCTGGCCAGGGCCAGGCGCCTGCGCGCCAGGCGGCCTTCAAGGGCGGGCTGCCCAAGGGCGCGGGTGCCGTCACGCTCAGCAAGATGTGCGGCTCGGGCATGAAGGCCGCAATGATGGCGCACGACATGCTGCTGGCGGGCACACACGACGTGATGGTGGCGGGCGGCATGGAGAGCATGACCAATGCCCCCTACCTGCTGCAAAAAGGCCGCGGGGGCTACCGCCTGGGCCACGACCGCATCTTTGACCACATGATGCTCGACGGCTTGGAAGACGCCTACGAACCGGGCCGCAGCATGGGCACTTTCGGCGAAGACTGTGCTGCCAAATACCATTTCACGCGCGAGCAGCAGGACGCCTTTGCCACGGCCAGCGTGCAGCGGGCCAAGGCCGCCACCGAGTCCGGCGCGTTCGCGGCCGAGATCGTGCCCATCACCGTCAAGACCCGGGCGGGCGAAACCGTGATTTCCGTGGACGAAGGCCCAGGCAAGGTCAAGCTCGAAAAGATCGCCACCTTGAAGCCCGCGTTCAAGAAGGATGGCACGATCACCGCTGCCTCCAGCTCCAGCATCAACGATGGCGCTGCCGCGCTGGTGATGATGCGCGAGTCCACCGCCAAGAAGCTGGGCGCCAAGCCCCTGGCCCGCATCGTCAGCCACGCCACCCACGCACAAGAGCCTGAGTGGTTCGCCACCGCCCCGCTGGGCGCCACGCAGAAGGCACTGGCCAAGGCGGGCTGGCAGGTGGGCGATGTGCAGCTGTGGGAAATCAACGAAGCCTTTGCGGTGGTGCCCATGGCGCTGATGAAGGAGCTGAACCTCTCGCACGACGTGGTCAACGTGAACGGCGGCGCGTGTGCATTGGGCCACCCCATCGGCGCCAGCGGCGCGCGCATCATGGTCACTCTTATCCATGCGCTGAAGGCCCGTGGCCTGACCAAAGGCCTGGCCACGCTGTGCATCGGCGGCGGCGAGGCCACGGCCGTGGCGCTGGAACTGGTGTAACGCGGCAGCGCTGCGAAGTGTGTCTGGGCGCCGGTTCAGCGGGGGAGGGGTTGGTATGGCTGGCCCTGGCTGCGCCCCTGTGCACTGCGCAGCACGCCGTGTTGGAATGCTTCTGTTTTTATAGCTGATAGCGCTTGATGGTCAAGCGCTGGAGGCCAATTTGACCTAAAAATGAACTCCGTACTCATCATCGGTGCATCTCGCGGCATTGGCCTGGAGCTGGTGCGCCAGTACGCCGAAACCGGCCGCCGCGTGATCGCCACGGTGCGCGACGATGCGGGGCGCGATCGGGTCCAAGCCCTGGGCGCCGAGGTGCTGACCGTGGACGTTGCCAACCCGGCCAGTGTCAGCGGCCTTGCCTGGCAGCTCGATGGCGAGAAGATCGACATCGCCTGGTATGTGGCCGGCGTGATCCGCCGCCCGAACGCGCTCACGCCGCCCACGCAGCAGGACTTTGACGCCGTCATGCACACCAACGTGCTGGGTGCCATGCAGACCATTCCGCAGGCCGCTCCGCTGGTAGCGGATGCGGGCGGTGTGTTTGCATTCATCTCGTCGTCCATGTCGCAGATCGGTAGCGTGCCGAACAGCGGCTCGTGGCTCTACCGCACCAGCAAGGCCGCGTTGAACATGGCCGTGGCTGCCGCGCAGCACGACTACCCCGGCGCCACGCTGGTCACCATCGACCCCGGCTGGGTGCAGACCGACATGGGCGGCGGCGGCGCGCCGCTGACGGTGGAAGACAGCGTGCAGGGCCTGCGCAGCACGCTGGCCAGCGTGACCGCTGCCGACAAGGGCCGCCTGTTGCACCACGACGGCCGCCGCGCCGCGCACTGGTGATTCTTTTCAACGAACAACGACTCTCGGAGACAACCCCATGCTGCTGACCCAAGACCAGGAAATGATCCGCGACGCGGTGCGCGACTTTGCACAGACCGAACTGTGGCCGCACGCTGCCCGCTGGGACAAGGAACACCACTTCCCCAAGGAAGCCCACCAGGGCCTGGCCGCGCTGGGCGCCTACGGCATCTGCGTGCCCGAAGAGTTCGGCGGTGCCAACCTCGACTACCTCACGCTCGCGCTGGTGCTCGAAGAAATCGCAGCCGGTGACGGCGGCACCAGCACCGCGATTAGCGTGACCAACTGCCCCGTCAACGCCATCCTCATGCGCTACGGCAACGCGCAGCAAAAGCGCGACTGGCTCAGGCCGCTGGCGCGCGGCGAAATGCTGGGCGCGTTCTGCCTGACAGAGCCCCATGTCGGCTCCGACGCATCCGCGCTGCGTACCACGGCCGTCAAACAGGGCGACGAGTACGTCATCAACGGCGTCAAGCAGTTCATCACCAGCGGCCAGAACGGCCATGTGGCCATCGTCATCGCCGTCACCGACAAGGGCGCCGGCAAGAAGGGCATGAGCGCCTTCCTGGTGCCCACCAGCAACCCCGGCTATGTGGTGGCGCGGCTCGAAGACAAGCTGGGCCAGCACAGCAGCGACACGGCGCAGATCAACTTTGACAACTGCCGCATTCCGGCCGAGAACCTGATTGGCGCCGAAGGCGAGGGCTACAAGATTGCCCTGGGCGCGCTCGAAGGCGGCCGCATCGGCATTGCCGCGCAAAGCGTGGGCATGGCAAGGAGCGCATTCGATGCTGCGCTGGCCTACTCGAAGGAGCGCGAGAGCTTCGGCACCGCCATCTTCAACCACCAGGCCGTGGGCTTTCGCCTGGCCGACTGCGCCACGCAGATCGAGGCAGCGCGCCAGCTCATCTGGCACGCCGCTGCATTGCGCGACGCCGGGCGCCCGTGCCTGAAGGAGGCCGCCATGGCCAAGCTGTTTGCCAGCGAGATGGCCGAGCGTGTGTGCAGCGCCGCTATCCAGACGCTGGGCGGCTATGGCGTGGTCAACGACTTCCCGGTGGAGCGCATTTACCGCGACGTGCGCGTGTGCCAGATTTATGAAGGCACGAGCGACGTGCAGAAGATCATCATCCAGCGCGCGCTGGCCTGAGCCTCAAGGTCGCTGCAGCCTCCGCATGGCAGCGGCCTCGTGCGTCGGGTTTTCCCCCAAGAACGCCCTCTGAATGGGCCACATCCCAGTCGCCGTGCACGGCGCCGGGCAATGGCTGCCATGCGCAGGTGTCAACGCGCAACCCTTCTGAAGTAGGGGGTGTTTGCTGCAGGAAGCTGCCAACATTGGCCTGATGAATTCTGAACGCGTGCTCTCCTGGGACACCCTGGCGCCGGCAGCCCGACTGCAGCTGTTGGGCAACAGCTTCATGCGGGTGCGCGACGGCTGCACTTTCATCCCATTCCTCGGTCTGCCGGGCTCCATCTGGCTGTATTCGCTGGATTTGTGGCCCGCGGGCATCACCTGGTGGTGGCTGGCGGCCGTGTCGTTGAGCGGTGTTTCCTGGGTGCTTTGGCGCTGCTGGCAACGCGACCTGCTGCGCCAACCCGCCGGTGAGGTCCGTCCGGAGTTTGTGGCGGGCTGGCTGCGGCGCGTGCAGATGCTGGCGGCGGTTTACGGCGCGGTGATGATGGGCGCGGCGGCGGCCGCCGGGCCCGATACGCCGTTTGAGTTGCGCGTGGTGTTCATCTGCGGCTCCACGCTCGTCGTGTCAGCCCATGCGGCCCACCAGTCGGCGGCGCTGGTGGTGTTCAAGCGCTTCTTTTTCACCAGCTACGCGGTCAGCCTGTTGTCGGTGCCCTATGTGTTTCCCGATCACTGGCCGTATCTGCTGCCCATGCACCTGGCGTTTGGCGTGTTCTTTCGCAACGCGCGCATCAGCCACCAGTTCTTTCTGAGCAATGTGGACCTGACGGAGCGATTCCGTGCCGCCAAGGGCGAGGCCGAGCAGGCGCTGGCCGTGAAGAACCAGTTCCTCGCCACGGCCAGCCACGACCTGCGCCAGCCCGTGCACGCCGTGGGGCTGCTGGCCGAATCCATCGCACTGCGCAACCGTGACCCGGCGCTGGATGCCACGCTGCAGAACCTGCGCCAGGGCGTGCAGTCGCTGCAATGGATGTGCAATGCGCTGTTGGACCTGTCGCGCATCGAGGCGGGGGCCGTGCAGGCGCAGCCCCAGGTCGTGGCGCTGGCACCTTTGCTGCGCGAGGTGGCCATGCTGCTGGGGGAATCTGCGCGCACCCGCGGCTTGGCGCTGCGCCTTCGCCCGCCGCCGGACAGCGCACGGGTGCAGGCCGATCCGATGCTGCTGCGCCAGTGTGTGGTGAACCTGGTGCACAACGCGCTGCGGTACACACAGCACGGCGGCGTGCTGCTGGCCGTGCGCCGCCGTGCCGGGCACTGGCAGGTGGAGGTGTGGGACACCGGCCCGGGCGTGGCCGCCGAGGAGCGCGAGCGCATCTTCTCGCCCTTCACCCGCAGTGCCTCTGCGCGTGTATCGGACGATGCGGGCTACGGCCTCGGGCTGGCCGTGGTGGCGCGCTGCGCCGAGTTGATGGATGCGCCGTTGGGCTTGGTATCGCGCCTGGGGCGCGGCTCGCGCTTCTGGCTGCGGCTGCCGCCTGCCACCCCCGGCGCGGTGGCTGTTGCGCCACCGCCCGCCACCGTGGCGCGTCAGGGCGGTTTGCAAGGCCGTTGCCTGGTGGTGGAGGACGACCCGCAAGTGGCCGCAGGCTGGCTGCAACTGCTGCAGGACTGGGGCGTGCAGGTGCGCTGCGCGGCCGATGGTGCCGAGGCACTGGGTTGGCTGGAGCAGGGCTTTGCGCCGCAGGCCATTCTGTGCGACCAGCGGCTGCGCTCGGGCGAAAGCGGGTTCGCCTTGCTCCAGCGCCTGCAGGCACTGTGTCCTGACGCTGCACTTGCCATGGTCAGCGGTGAATGGGATTCGCCCGCGCTGCGCCAAGCGGAGGAAGAGGGCTACTTGGTGCTGCGCAAGCCCGTGGCGCCGGAGCAGCTGCACGCCTTGCTGCGGCAGTGGTTGCCTGATTCGTCTGAAAAACTATAAAAAAGATAGCTTCTGGCGCTTATTGGTAAAGCGCTGAAGCCTGTTTTGACTGAATTTTCTGCGGGCCCAGCCACTGTGCTTCCAGACTGGCGCACCAGGCCTTGAACGCCTGCCGGGTGTTGCACTCGGCGCTGTCAAAGCGCTCCTCCAGCGCGACCACGCCCTGGTCGCGTTCGGAGTGGAACAGGTCCCTGGCCAGCGCCTGTTGTCGATTCAGCAGGCACAAGGCCTCCGCCAGCACCCAGGCCCGAGCCAGGCGCATCAATACAACTCCAGCCGCCGCCCGCGCAGCAGGGTGATGGCCTCGACCCGCGTGCGCACGCGCAGCCGCTCCAGGATGCCCGTCACATGCTCCTTCACGGTGCTCTCGGCAATGTCCAGCTGCAAGGCAATGCGCTTGTTGGGCAAGCCCTGCAACACCAGTGCCAGGATCTGGCCCTGGCGGGTGGACAGTCCCAGCTCGGCTGGCGTCACCCGCAGGTCGCGGTTGCGCGGAGGCTGGCTGCCCAGCAGGCCGGGCTCGAACCACACCAGCCCGCTCATCAGCGCTTCCACTGCCAGGCCAAACGCTTCCGGCGCCGCCTGCTTGTGGATGAAGCCCTTGGCACCCGCCTGCCGGGCTTGGTCCATCACGGCGGGGTCGTCATCCCCGCTGACCACGGCGATGGGCGTGCCGGGGCAGTGGCTGCGCACCTGGGCGATGAGGCCCACGGCAGCACCGTCTGCCAGCCAGAAGTCGATGAGCGCGATGGCTGGCATGCCCCGCACTTCTACCCAGCGGAGCACGTCGTCGGCGCTAGCCGCCACCACGACCTCCATCTGCGGAAGGCGCGCGCGCAGGAACTCGGCCATGCCGTGGGCCACCAGTGGATGGTCGTCCAGGATGAGTGCGTAGGGAGAGGTGGGGGCCATGCGGTGAAGGATGGGGAGGGGCTGCAGCAGCTGCGCGACACGCGCGGTGCCTGGAGGGATGCCGGTGGGCAAATTCTGCCAAGTGTTGAGCAGGATGGGCGGCGCGCAAACCCTACCTGCGTAGGGTTTCGCAGTGCGTGGTGGGCTGCACAGAATCCGCCCTTCATTCACGACCACGGGGTTTCTGTTCATGACACGACAAGCCAGCGCAACAGGTGCCGCGCGCACCGGGCATTCCGCACGACCTTTCTTCCGCTGGGCCCCGCTGGGCTTGGCAGCCGCCTTGCTGGCGGGCTGCGGCGGCGGTGATGATGACAACAACGGCACGCCGCCGCCCAGCGCTGGCGCATTCAGCATTGGCGGCACGGTCGCGGGCCTGGGCGCCGGCAAGACGGTGACGCTGCAGAACATCGGCAAGGACGACTTGACGGTCAATGCCAACGGCAACTTCGTCTTTGTGACGCGGCTGGACAGCGGCGTTGCCTACGCCGTCACCGTGAAAACGCAGCCCGCCGGCCAGCGTTGCACGGTGACGCAGGGTACGGGCACCACCACCGCCAATGTCAGCGACGTTCAGGTGCGCTGCGAGAACCTCGCGGCGGCCACGTACACGGTGGGTGGCTCCGTGAGCGGCCTGGCGGGCGGCACGCTGGTGCTGCAGAAAAATGGGGGCGACGATCTTGCGCTGACGAGCAACGGCGGGTTCACCTTTGCCACTGCCTTGGCGGGTAGTAGCGCCTACGCCATTACCGTCAAGACCCAGCCAGCGGGCCAAAGCTGCACGGTGCGCAACGGATCAGGCACGGTGGCTTCTGCCAATGTGGGGTCGGTAGAAGTGAGCTGTAGTACAGCGGCTGCGGGATTGCCGGAGGGCGACTGGAAGCAGGGCCAGTGTTCCCTGGCGCGGCCTGGTGTGTGGGGACGCGTGCTGTGGCGCATTACCCGACAAAGCGATACCCGGGCAACGGCCGCACAAGGCGTAATGACCTACGCTACGGCCGACTGCTCGGGCCAGGGCACGATCGCGGGGCCGCTCACCGATCTGGGTGTGTTCAACTTTGATCGCAGCGCAAGCACTGCAACCGCCACAGCCTTCTGGAGCACTTGGGCTGCGCCGACAGGCATCACGTCGCGCTCTGTATGGACTCGCAAGGGCATCTATCTGTGCGTGTTCAGCGACAGCACCCCCACCGTGTTTCCCACGGCAGCCAGTGCAGAGGCCTACTCAGACCTCATCATTCCCAATAAGGCTTGCTACACACAGAACTGATGGTGTTTGGGCGCTTCCTGGCACAGGGGCTGCCCGATCTATCGCCCATCGCCTTCGACGTCTTCGCAGTGTGTGGGCAAAAAAGAGGCCGCCATGGATCTCATGGCGGCCTCTTTTCAAGGAAAAACCGGGTGGTTACTTTGACAACTCCGCCGCAGTGGCTGCATCCAGCCTGCCCGACTGTGCGAGGCCCCGGTCTTTCTGGAACGCGCGCAGCGCAGCGGTGGTCTTGCCGCCCATGGCGCCATCGGGCGTACCCGCGTTGTAGCCCAGCTCGTTCAGGCGGGCCTGCGCGTCGCGCAGCGAAAGCCCCGTTGCGGCGCCGTTGCTTTGCGGGGCAGCGCGCGCGGCCGATGTCTGCGACGGCGGCGCTGCGCCGTCCACGCTCAGCCGCCCGCCGCCACCCAGGCCCTGGCCCTTGACCGTCTGGGCGCGGTAGTTGCGCAGCGACTGCACCATCTGGTTGAACGCATCCATGAAGGCGGCCGCAATCACCTTGCCTTCGGCCGTGTTGGAGTAGCCGCCCATGCGCGCGCCGCCCGAGCCGCCCAGCAACTGCCCCATGGCGCCAAAGTCGGTCTTGGCGGCGCTGCCTTCCGAGGCCGCCACCTGCACACCGGACCGGTTATCGATGAGCGTGAGCAGTGCGCTCGCCTCCTTCGTGTTCATGCTGCCGCCAATGGCGGCCAGCAGCCCCCCCGCGCGGCCACCGACCAGGCCGCCCAGCGATGCGGAGGCACCGCCAGCGTTGTTGTTCTGGAACACGATTTCGGGCGACAGGCCATAGTCCGAGGCCACCATCTGGCCCGGGCCAAACTGGCTGCCCTGCCGCATTTCGCCCGACTGCATCAGCGCGCGCTCGCGTGTCATCGCGTTCATGCCGGCCGCGCCGCGCTCCACCACCACAAAGCAGTTGGACTGCTGCACCAGCAGGCGCAGCAGGTTGGCGGTGGGCGGCAGGCGGTATTGGTCGCGCAGGATGGTGTACCAGCCCGCCTGCTGGTTTTCGATCAGCGAGACCGTGCCCAGCGGGCTCTCGCAGCGCTCCAGCGAGTCGCTGGCGCCGGCAGTGGCACCACCGGCCGCGCTGCCTGTGGCCACAGTCTTGGCATCGGCGCTGCCCATGCGCATGTTGGTGGTTTCGCAACCGCTCAGCAACAGTGCTACGGCAGTTGCGGCGCTGGCCACAGCACCCAGGCGCAGGCTGCGGGAGAGGGCGGCATGGCCTGTGTGCGGTGTGTGGTCCGCAGGCAGCATGGAGGGTGCGCGCGTGGCAGCGGGTGGCATGGCGCGGCGCGCGCGCAGGGGCAGGTTGGAGAGCGTCATAGGCGGGTGGTGGCTGCAAGCCGCAGCCCAATGGAGGGGGAAAAAGGAAAAGGAAGAGAACAGAAAAGAAAGTTCTGATCTTTCGCCATGCCCCCGCTCACGCCAACCCGACTGAGGTAGGGTTCACGCGCCGTCGTTCAGCCGCTTTGGGCCGTACGCCGCCGGTCGGTGGTTCGTTCGCTCGTCAGTCCTGCGAATCCCGCCGCCGCAGCACCACCGTGATCTGGCCGTTGGTTTCGATGGTCGCGCGTTCCACCTCGTGCAGGTGCAGGCAGCCGCCCGCGCGCAACGCGGCCTCCAGGTCGTCGGGGGAGAGCAGTTCCTTGCGCAGCAGGTTGGCATTGACCTGGCCATCCTTCACCAGCACCTGGGGTGTGCCGTCGATGAGGCGCTCCAGGCGGCGAAAGCGGAACGTCAGCTGCGCCAAGCCCACGTGGCACACGATGAGGGTGGTGGCCGAGATCAGCCCGCCCACCAGCGAGTTGTCGCCCGCATTCATCGAGTTCTGCACTGCGTTCGACAGGATCAGCAGCAGCACCAGGTCAAACGGCGCGTACTGCCCCGTCTGCCGCTTGCCCGTCAGCCGCAGGAAGATCAGCAGGAACAGATAGACGACGACCCCTCGCAGCACGAACTCCCACCATGGCACGCTCATTTCCAACATTGCACGACTCCTGCTTGTGGGGCTCCGTCACGCGGTATGGCGGCGGCGGCCCGAGCGCAGTCTAGCCCCGCTCCGACTGGGCGAAAATCGGTGCTGGGCTCGCCTGCCTGTAGTCCCTCATCTTCCGAAAGTCACCTCCACCATGCTGCGTCGCCAGTTCCACCTTGCCAGTGCCGCCACGCTGGGCGCCCTCCTGCTGGCCACCCACCACCGCGCCCTGGCCTTGTCGCTGCGCGACCTCTCCAATGCCGACGCCGCCAGTGGAGTGAAGGCGGCGCTGACCCAAGGGGCGGATGCCGCCGTGGCATTGCTCGGGCGAACCGATGGCTTCCTGGGCAACCCGCAGGTGCGCATCGACCTGCCGGGCTACCTCAACGACGCTGCCAAGGTGATGAAGTCGCTGGGACAGGGGCGGCGCATCGATGAGCTTGTGACCGCCATCAACCGCGCCGCCGAAGCCGCCGTGCCCATGGGCAAGGACTTGCTGGTGAATGCTGTGCAGACCATGACGGTGACCGACGCCCGCAACATCCTCACCGGCGGCAGCACCTCGGTCACCAGCTTCTTTGCTGACAAGACACGTGCCCCGCTGGGCCAGCGCTTCCTGCCCGTTGTGAGCCAGGCCACCGAGCAGGTGGGCCTCACGCAGAAGTACAACGCGTTTGCAGGCAAGGCTGCCAGCTTTGGCCTGCTCAAGCCCGAAGAGGCCAACCTGGCGCAGTATGTGACCGGCAAGACGCTGGACGGCTTGTACTTCATGATCGGCGAAGAAGAGCGCCGCATTCGCCAGAACCCCGCCGGCGCCGCCAGCGCCATCGCGCGCAGGGTGTTCGGCACGCTGAAATAAAGCGCCTTCCCTGTGTGGCAATCTAAACCGATGGCGTCCCCTATACCCACCGAAGCCTGCCCCTGCGGTCAGCTCAATACCCGCCGCAAGCCGCTGGCCTATGCCGACTGCTGCGGCCGCTACCTCGACCACTGGGATACCGCGCCCGCCCCGGATGCCCAAAGCCTCATGCGCTCGCGCTACACCGCCTTTGCCACCGAGCGGGCCGACTACTTGCTGGCCACCTGGCACGCCAGCACCCGGCCCGCTGTGCTCGATTTCGACACCGGTGCCCGCTGGCTGGGGCTGGATGTGCGCCGCCACGAAGGTGGTGCCGATGACGCTGCCGCCGTGGTGGAGTTCGTCGCACGCTACCGCGTGGGTGGCCGTGCGGTGCGCCTGCACGAAACCAGCCGCTTCGTGCGCGAAGGTGGCCGCTGGTTCTATGTGGAGGGGTGACATCCACCCCTCAAAATCCAAATGAAAATGACCTCTAGTGCTTGTCTATCAAGCGCCAATAGCTATGAAATTTGAAGCAATTCTGTTTGACTGCGACGGTGTGCTGGTCGACAGCGAACCCATTACCAACGGCGTGCTGTGCGCCATGCTCAACGAAGCGGGCTGGGCGCTCAGCGCCGAAGAGTGCATGCGCCTGTTCATCGGCCGCACCGTGCGCAGCGAGGCGGCACTGATCGAGGCGCGCACTGGCCGCCCACTGACCGACGCATGGATGGCCGACTTCTACGCCCGCCGCAACGCCCGCCTGCGGGCAGAGTTGGTGGCCATTCCGAATGCGCCCGAAGCGGTGCGCGCGGTGCACGCCTTGCTGCAGGGCCGCATCGCCTGCGCCTCGGGGGCCGACCGGCAGAAGGTGGAAATGCAGCTTGAGCAAGTGGGGCTGGCCCCGCTGTTCGCAGGCCGCGTGTTCAGCGGCCATGAGATGCCTGCCACCAAGCCTGCGCCCGACGTGTACCTGGCGGCAGCCGCAGGACTGGGCATGGCACCCGCGCGCTGTCTGGTGGTGGAAGACACCGTGACCGGCGTCACCGCGGGCGTGGCCGCGGGCGCCACCGTGGTGGGCTACAGCCCGTCCGACATCGGCCATGGTTCGGCCGCAGAACTGCGCGCGGCCGGGGCGGTGCACATCATCACGGACATGGCACAGCTGCCCGCGCTGCTGGGCTGATCGCTTGGTTTTTGATAGCTGCTAGCGCTTGTTGGACAAGCGCTGGAGGCTGATTTGGCTTATTTTTTTGCGCGCAGGGCCACCAACAGCGCCTGTGCCCGGTCGGTGCGCACGTCCTTCTCCTGCGCCATCTGGCGGGCGATGGTGTCGATCTCGGCGCCTGTGGCACCCGCCACGATGGCGATGTTGCGCGCGTGCAGCGCCATGTGGCCGCGCTGGATGCCTTCGGTGGCCAGGGCGCGCAGGGCCGCCAGGTTCTGTGCCAGGCCCACGGCCACGGCGGTTTCACCCAACTCCTGCGCCGTGGCCACGCCCATGATCTTGAGCGACAGGCGCGCCAGCGGATGGGTTTTAGTGGCACCGCCCACCAGGCCCACGGGCATGGGCATCTCCAGGCTGCCGACCAGCCAGCCGCGCGCGTCCTTCTCCCAGCGCGTGAGCGAGCCGTAGTGCCCGTTGCGGCAGGCCCAGGCGTGGGCGCCGGCCTCCACCGCGCGCCAGTCGTTGCCGGTGGCGACGATCACGGGGTCGATGCCGTTCATGATGCCCTTGTTGTGCGTGGCGGCGCGGTAGGGGTCCACGGCGGCGAACTCGTAGGCGTCCAGAATGCGCTCGATCATGTCGCGGCCGTCGTAATCGGCCGTGGTCAGCACCTCGGGCGACAGCGCCACGCGCGCGCGCGACAGGCGCAGGTCGGCCAGGTTGGAGAGGATGCGCAGCCGCACCTGCCCGCCCGTGATGGACTCGACCAGCGGCGACACGGATTCGGCCATGGTGTTGACGGTGTTGGCACCCATGGCGTCGCGCACGTCCACGATCAAATGCATCACCAGCATGGCGCCGCGCCGTGTGTTTTCCAGCACATGCACCTCAATGTCGCGGCAGCCGCCGCCCAAGCCGATCAGCACCTTGTCGCGCTGGTTGGCGAGGTCGATGATGTCCTGCCGACGCTGCAGCAGCGATTGGCGCGCGCCGTGCGGGTCGGTGAGGCCCAGCACCTGCACCTGCGCGCGCATCAGCGGCGCGGTGCTCGATGTTTGAAAGCCGCCGCACTCGCGTGCCAGCTTGGCCATGAAGGAGGCAGCTGCGACGACGGAGGGCTCCTCCACCGCCATCGGCACCAGGATGTCCTTGCCGTTGATCTGGAAGTACCCGGCCACGCCCAGCGGCAGCTCGAAGGTGCCGACGACGTTCTCGATCATGCCGTCGGCCAGCGCGTGGCCCAGTGCGCCGCTGTCGGCCAGTTGCTGCCCGTCTTCGTCGCTCAGGTGCGCTGCGGACACAAGGTGTTGAAGGCGCTCGGGCACGGTCATGGACCGGAAGCGGGGCAGGCGGGAGTCAATGGTGGTGGTCATGGTGAACTAGCAGTCGGTTGGGAAAAGAAAACGGAAGGCCGGAGGGGAAATCTGCAGGCGCGCTGGGGGTACGCAGGGGTACACAGGGGGTACAGTTCGGGGCATGAGTGCCACGCCCCCGCCGTCCTCCCACGCTTCCTTGTTTGTCCAGCTGGCGGACTCGCTGGAGCGGCAGATCCGCGATGGCGTGTACCGCAGCGGCGACAAGCTGCCCTCGCTGCGGGAGATCGCGGCATCGCACGGCTATGGCAAGAACACGGTGGTCTCGGCCTTCGAGCGTCTGGTGGCCCGTGGGCTTGTGGAGCCCCGGCGCGGCGCAGGGTTCTTCGTCAAGGAGTCTGTGCACCGCGCCCAGGAGCCGGGCGAAAGCGCGGGCAATCCGTCGCGGCGCAGGGCCATGGACATCGTCTGGCTCATGCGCATGCAGTTGCGCAACGAGCCGGGCCAACTGGCGGTGGGCGATGCATTTCCGCCGTCCGAATGGCTGGCCGGTGCACGGCTGGACCGCTCGCACCACAAGGTGGCGCGCGGCGGGCTGGGCGCGCTGTTCCGCTACGGCGACCGGCTGGGCTACGCCCCGCTGCGCCATCGCCTCGTACGCCGCCTGGCCGATGTGGGCATTGACGCCCACCCCCAGCAGATCGTGCTGACCCACGGCGCCAACGAGGCCATGGACCTGATCGTGCGCTACTTCGTGCCGCCGGGCGGCGTGGTGCTGATCGACGACCCTGGCTACTACCCGCTGCTGGGCAAGCTGCACCTGGCCGGTGCCCGTGTGGTGGGCGTGCCCCGCCTGGCAGACGGCCCCGACCTGCAGGCCCTGGAGCACGCGCTGCAAACCGAGCGCCCGCGCCTTTTCTTCACGCAGTCGCTGGCCCACAACCCCACGGGCTCGGACCTGTCGTTGCACAAGGCGCAGGCGGTGCTGCGCCTGGCCGAACAGCACAACCTGCTGCTCGTCGAGAACGATGCGCTGAGCGACTTTCGCCCCGCCACGGCTCCGCGGCTGTCGGCGCTGGACGGGCTGGAGCGCACGCTCTACTTGGGCAGCTTCTCCAAGTCGCTGTCGGCCGCGCTGCGCGTGGGCTATGTGGCCTGCAGCGCAGACCTGGCGCAGGATCTGGCCGATCTCAAGATCCTGACCACCGTCAGCAGTTCGGAATATGCCGAGCGCGCTGTCGAAACGCTGCTGACCGAACGGCGCCACGCCAGGCACCTGGAACAGTTGCGCGCCCAACTGGCCGAGGCCACGCACAACGCCTATGCGCTGCTCGACCGCATGGGGGCCGAGGTGTTCGTGCGCCCCGCGCACTCGCTGTTCATCTGGGCGCGCTGGCCTGGCTTTGGCGATGCCCAGGCGCTGGCCCAGTCCATGCTGGACCTGGACATCGTCATGGCGCCCGGCAACATCTTCAGCGTGGACAGCGAACGGGTCAGCCCCTGGTCGCGCTGCAATCCGCATGCGGTGCTCGATCCCCGTTTTTTTCAGGCCATGGCGCGGCTGGGCGGATGAGGGCATGTTTCAGCCCTGCGCACGCTGGCGTTTTTTCCAGGCACGCAGATCGTGCATGCCTGGCAGCGTGCGTGGGTCCACGCCGGTGCCGAAGATGCTGTGCTTCTGGATCTTCTGCGTGCCTGTGGTCGGTATCTGGTCGGTGAACCACACCCAGCCCGGCGCTTTGAAGTAGGCGAGCCCCGCCTCGCAATGCGCGAACAGCGAGCGCAGCAGGGCCTCGTGGGCATCCGCTCCCATGCGGGCATGGGGCTTGAGCACGATGCAGGCCAGCACTTCCTCCTCGCGGATGTCGTCGGGCACGGCCATGACGGCGGCCAGCTCTACGTCAGGGTGCGTCAGCAGCCAGGCCTCCACCTCGGCCGCCGCGATGTTCTCGCCCGAGCGGCGGATGATGTTCTTGCGCCGCTCCACGAAGTGCAGCATGCCCGTGGCGTCGCGCGTGACCACGTCGCCGGTGTGGAACCAGCCGCCGTGCCATGCGGCCTCGGTGGCGGCCTCGTCGTTGAGGTAGCCCGAGAAAAAGTCTTTGCGCGGCGTGGCGGCCGAGTGGCGGATCAGCATCTCGCCGGGCGTGCCGTCGGGCACGTCCGCACCCACATCGTCTGCCACGCGCACCTCGATGCCGGGCGTAGCGCGGCCAAACGCGCGCGTGCCCACCTGGCGCGGCGGCTGGCTGTCCACCAGGATGCGCACGTTTTCCGTCATGCCCCAAAGCTCCAGCAGCGGAAAGCCAAAGCGCTCTTCAAACGCTGCGTGCAACTGCGGCTCCACGCCCGCGCCCATGCCGAAGCGCACGTTGTGGTCCTTGTCGGCGGGCGAGGGCGGCTGCACGCAGAGCATCTGCACGATCACGCCCAGGTAGTGCACGACGGTGGCGCGCGTGTCGCGCACCTCGCTCCACCAGCGCGTGGGTTGGAAGCGGTCGGTCTGGATCTGGCAACTGCCCGTGAGCAGCGCTGCGTAGAACGACAGGATGGACGCATTGACGTGGAACAGCGGCAGCGGGTTGTAGATCCGTTCGCCCTCGGGCCGGAAATCGACCAGGCCGCCGCGCGTGGCGTAGTAGGCGCCTGCTGCCAGTTCGTAGCGGTGCGAAAGCACACAACCCTTCGGCCGACCCGTGGTGCCTGAGGTGTAGAGGATGCTGGCGGGCGTGTCGGCCTCGGGCGTCCAGTCCGTCGCCGGGGGGGGCGCTGAGGGCAGGGTGGCGTCGAACTGCTCGAAGAGGACGGCAGGTGGCTGCCATGTGGCCTCGCGCGCACCCGCCTGCCAGTCGGCCTGACGCGACTGCAGCACCACGGCCAAGTCCACGTGCGCATGGTCGATCAGGTACGCCAGCTCGCGTGGGCGGTAGTCCGGGTTGATAGGCACGCAGCAGATGCCCAGCGCGTTCATGGCCAGCTTGTGCAGCATGTGCTCCAGCCGGTTTTCCAGAAACAGGGCGATGCGGTGGCCCTGGCCGTAGCCCGCAGCGCGATAGCGGGCCATGAGGCCTTGCACCGCCTGCGCCGCCTGCGCGTAGGTGATGGTGCGGCCCTGTGGGTCGTAGCTGCGCGCAGCGTTGGGCGGGGCCACCAGCAGGGGCCGGTCGCCGAACGCGGCGGCGGCCTCCTGCAGCACGCTGCCGATGGTGGCGCTTTCGTGCGGAGTCAGCATGGATGGGTTCCTCGAATGAGGTCGGCCGCCTTCTCGCCGATCATCATCGACGCGGCGCAGATGTTGGCGGAGGGGATGGCCGGGATGACCGACGAGTCGGCCACGCGCAGGTTCTGCAGGCCGTGCACGCGCAATTGCGCATCGACCACGGCGCCCGCATCGTCGGCAGGCCCCATGCGCGCCGTGCCGCACAGGTGGTACGAAGAAACGCCGTAGCGGCGGATGTAGGCGAGGATGTCTTCGTCGCTCTCGGCCTTCGCGCCGGGCATGGCCTCGGCTTCGAAGAACGGGGCGAGCGCTGGCGTGCGCAGCAGGCTGCGCGCCAGGCGCACACCGGCGGTGAGCACGCGCACATCGTCCTCGTGCGACAGGTAGTTGGGGCGGATCAGCGGATCGGCCCACGGGTCTGCCGAGCGCAGCCGCACCTCGCCTTCGCTGCGCGGGCGGTGCGCCCACACGCCGCAGGTCATGCCGGGGTAGGTGTCGAGCTGGCCCACGTAGCCCTCGCGGTAGCTGGCCGGGGTGAACACGCCCTGCAGGTCGGGCCGCACACCATCGCCCAAACCCGAGTGCCAGAAGAAGTGGACGAGCGAGGGGCTCAGCGCCAGGATGTTCGGCTTGCCAGCCAACCAGCGCGCCGCCTGGCCCCAAAGGCGCGGCACACGCGCCAGTTCGTTGATGGTGAGCGCGCTGCCGCGCCGGACGGTGCCCACCACGCGCACCGAAAAATGGTCCTTCAGATGCGCGCCCACGCCGGATAGCGCATGGGCCACGGGCAGGCCCATCGATTGCAGGTGGTCCGCCGGGCCGATGCCCGAGAGCTGCAGCAGCCGGGGCGTGTTGATGGCCCCCGCGCACACCACCACTTCACGCCGCGCATTCACGGCATTGGCGCTGCCATGGGGGCCACCTTGCGTGTATTCCACGCCCGTGGCGCGTGTGCCGTCGAGCACGATGCGCGTGGCCTGCGCATGGGTGCGCACAGCCAGGTTGGACGGGGTTGAGCGCAGATAACCGCGCGCCGTGCTCTGGCGCCAGCCCCGGTGGATGGTGCGCTGAAAGTAGCCTACGCCCGCCTGGCTGTCGCCGTTGTAGTCGGGGTTGCGTGGCAGGCCCTGCGCCTGCGCGCCCGCGATGAAGGCCTCGCAGATCGGGTGTTTCCCGTCGATGGGCGTCACCGGCACATTGCCCGTCGTACCGCGCCGTGTGCTTCCCTGCGGGCCCAGCCAGCGCTCGTTGCGCTGGAAGTAAGGCAGCACCTCGGCAAACGACCAGCCCGGGTTGCCCAAAGCAGCCCAGCCGTCGTAGTCCTCGGCCTGGCCACGGTTGTAGATCAGGCCGTTGATGGCGCTGGAGCCGCCCAGCGTCTTGCCTTGCGGCAGCGGCACGCGCCGGTCCAGCGTGCGAGCATCGGGCTCGGAGCCGTAGGTCCAGGTGTAGGCCGGATCGAACAGCATCTTGATGAAACCGGCCGGCAGGTGCAGGTAGGGGTGGCGGTCGGGCGGCCCGGCTTCGAGCAGGCAGACGGTGACCGCCGGGTCTTCGGCCAGCCGCCGCGCCACGATGGCACCCGCCGCGCCTGCGCCGATGACCACGTAGTCGAATGTCTCGGTGGACATGTCGGTGACCCCGTTTTTTTTCAATGGCCGCCGAGATATGCGGCACGCACCTTCGGGTCGCGCCGCAACTCGCGGCCGCTGCCCTGCAGCGTGATGTGTCCGGTCTCCAGCACATAGCCCCGGTCGGCCACGGCCAGGGCCTGGTTGGCCATCTGCTCGACCAGCAAGATGGTCACGCCCAGCGTGCGCAGGCTGCGGATGGTGTCGAAGATCTCCTTGACGATCAGCGGCGCCAGGCCCAGCGAGGGTTCGTCAAGCAGCAGCAGCTGCGGCTTGGCCATGAGTGCACGAGCAATGGCCAGCATCTGCTGTTCGCCGCCAGACATGGTGCCCGCCATCTGCTGCTGGCGCTCGCCCAGGCGCGGGAAACGCTCGAACTGCGCCTGAACATCGGCCTCGATCTCTGCCGCGCTCGCGTTGCGGTGGTAGGCCCCCAGCACCAGGTTGTCGCGCACCGTCTGGTCAGCGAACACCTGCCTGCCCTCGGGCGACTGTGCAATGCCCAGCGCCACGCGCCGGTGGCCTGGGGTGGCCGCGAGGTCTTTCCCCTGGAACAGCACGCGCCCGGCCTTCGCGGGCTCCAGGCCCGAGATGCAGCGCATCAACGTGCTCTTGCCCGCGCCGTTGCCGCCGATGATGGTGACCACCTCGCCCGCCTGCACGTGCAGCGAGACGCCCTTCAATGCCTGCACGGCGCCGTAGTGCACGTGCAGGTCTTCGATGCGCAGCAGTTCATCGGCCATGGGCACCGCCTTCCTTTGGCTCGTCGTTCGTGTGGTCTCCGCCGTACTGGCCCTCTGTGTCGTCGTCCTCATCGCCTTCATCGGTGCCCAGGTAGGCGGCAATCACGCGCGGGTCGTTCTGCACCTGCGCCGGGGTGCCCTCGGCAATCTTCTGGCCGTAGTCCAGCACGATCACGTGGTCGGACACGGCCATTACCAGGTCCATGTGGTGCTCGATCAGCAGCACGGTGATACCCAGGTCGCGGATGCGCAGGACCACCTGCACCAGCTCCTGCGTCTCCTGCGGGTTCAGGCCGGCGGCGGGTTCATCAAGCAGCAACAGGCGCGGGTGCGTGGCCAGGGCGCGCGCCAGCTCCAGGCGGCGCTGCACGCCGTAGGGCAGGCTGCCTGCAATCTCCAGCGCCTTGTCGCGCAGGCCCAGCGTGTCGAGGATCTGCAGGGCTTCGTCGCGCGCGGCGCGCTCGGCCTTGGCGCCCCGGCCCACCAGGCTGGCGAAGAAACCGGTGGGGATGTGTGTGTGCAGACCGAGCTTGACGTTGTCCAGCACCGACATGCCCGCGAACAGCTTGAGGTTTTGGAAGGTGCGCCCCAGGCCGGCGCGGGCAATGCGGGAGGGCGACAGGCCCGTCACGTCATGCCCACCGAAGCGGATGCTGCCGCGGTCCGGCGGCACGATGCCCGAGAGGATGTTGAGCAGCGTGGTCTTGCCCGCACCGTTGGGGCCGATCAGCGAGTGCACATGGCCTGCGCGGATGCGGATGTCCACCTCGTTTGTGGGCACCACGCCGCCGTAGGCCTTGTAGAGGCCCTGGGCCTCCAGCAGCAGTTCCTCGGCCGCGTCCCCGCCGCGCGGGCGCCAGGGCGCGAGCTGCTCGGGCAGCCGCTCGGCAGGCAGCAGGCCCGGCGCCCATTGGCGCGCCATTTTCTTCACAAACCCGGCCAGCCCATCGGGCATGGCGTAGAGCGCGAACAGCAGCAGCGCGCCGTAGGTGAAATGCTGCACACCGGGCCAGCGCGCCAAAAAGGCATCCAGCAGCGTGAGCACCACGGCGCCCAGCAGCGGCCCATACACCGAATGCCCGCCGAACAGCACCATCAGCAAGATGAACACCGACAGGTTGAAGGTGATGAAGTCGGAGTTGATGTACTGGTTCTGCTGCGCCATCAGCGCGCCCGCCAGACCGCAAGTGACGGCGCTGATGACGAAGGCCAGCACCTTGAATCGGTAGACGCTGATGCCCACGCTCTCGGCCGCCACCTCGGCGGTGTTCACCGCCATGAAGGCGCGGCCAAAGCGCCCGCGCAGCAGCAAGCGCAGCATCACATGCAGCGCCACGCCCAAGATCAGCACAAACCACACCCAGTGCTTGGAGCTGAACATGGTGCCGCCGATCGACAGCGGCAGCACGCCGTAGATGCCCTGCTGGCCCGCGAACACGTTTTGCCATTCGGAGACGATCTTCTCCACCACGATTCCGAAGCCGATGGTGACCATGGCCAGGGCCGGGCCCTTGACCCGCAGTGCGGGCAGCGCGATGACGACGCCGAAGATGCCGGCCATCACGCCCGCCGCGACGAAGGCGGGCCACGGGTTCCAGCCCCAGCGCGCGGTGAGCAGCGCCACGGTGTAGGCGCCCACGGCGAACAGCCCTGCGTGGCCCAGCGATTTCTGCCCGGTGTAGCCCACCAGCACGTTCATGCCCGCCGCGGCGATGTAGTTGACGCCGATGAGGAACAGCACGCGCAGGTAGAAGTCGTTGTCGGTGAGCAGTGGCACCGCCGCCGCCAGCGCGGCGACGATGGCGAGCCAGAGAGTGTGTTTGTGTCCGCTGGTCATCCCAACTCCGGTAGTTGAATGCATCCGTCAGTGCCGCTATCGCTGTGCCAGGCAAGGCGCGACGACGCAGCGCACTTCTGTGCGCAAGGAGAAGCAACGCAGCATGGCGCTGCGAGAGGGGTGCTGGCGGATGAATAGCGCTGCTCACCACCCAAGCGAACGTCATCGACGTGACTAAAGCAAATATTCATGCGGGCTCCAAGAAGATGGTGAGCGGTCAACTGCCGGAGTTGGAATCACACCTTCTCCTCAATGCGCTGGCCCAGCAGGCCCTGTGGGCGCACCACGAGCACGATGATGATGAGCATGAAGATGCTGATCTCGCGCAGCTCTGCATGCCACAGCCCCACCAGCGCTTCGATCACGCCCAGGATGAAGCCGCCCAGCATGCAGCCGCGCGGGTTGGTGAGACCGCCCAGAATGGCCGACGAAAACGCCTTGAGCGCCAGCGTCATGCCCATGAACACCGATGCGGTGGTGATGGGCGCAATCAGCAGTCCGGCCAGGCCCGCCAGGCTGGAGCTGATGACGAACGCCAGCACAACGATGGCACCCACGTTGATGCCCATCAGCGTGGCGGTGTTGCCGTTCTGCGCCACGGCGCGCACGGCCTTGCCGATCTTGGTGCGGCGCATCACCCAGTCCAGCGTGAGCAGCACGGCCACGCTGGATACGAGCACCAACACCTCCTGCGGCAGCACGCCCGCGCCGCCGATGCGGAGCACGTCGTTGCCCAGCGGCGAGGGCATGACCAGCGGCGCAGGCCCCCAGATCGCCAGCGCCGTGTTCTGGATGATGATGCCGAAGCCGATGGTGCTCATCACCCACGCCATGCCGCCCCGGCCCACGAAGGGCCGCACGGCCGTGTAGTACAGCACCACGCCCAACAGCGCCATCACCACCATGGTGGCGACGAGGCTGAGCAGGTAGCGCGCCAGCGAGACCTCCGCGGGCAGCAGCATGTCGGTCATCTGTTTGCCGGCCAGCAGCAGCAACACCGAGACCGCGACGAAGGACCCGGCCACCAGGAACTCGCCCTGACCGAAGTTCAGTGTCTTGGTGGTGTTGAAGGTGATGTTGAAGCCCACGGCCACGAGCGCATAAATGCTGCCCAGGGCCAGGCCACTGAAGATCGCCTGAAGGATGGATTCGGCCATGCGCTGCCTTCCGCTGACGCTGGAGATGTCAAAAAAGTGAGCTGGTGGCGCTGGTTTTGTAAGGGTTATAGATGGTTTTAACCACTAAACCCTTTGCCAAAGCGCGCAAGCAGCTCCTGTTTCAGGAGCAAGCGCCGTTCCGGGCGTAGCCGGATGACGCTCGTCCTTTCCGATCACTGCTTGAGGTCGGCGGGTGTGAGGGACTTGTAGACCGCGTCCTCGAAGCGCTGCACCTCGGTGCCGTTCTTCCAGCGCGCCAGGTAGAAGTCGCCCACATGCAGGCCCTCGTGCATGGTCTTGGTGAAGGGCTTGTCGTAGGTCTTGATGACGCCCTGCACGCCGCTGATGTTCTCCAGCGCGGCAGCCACCTTCTCGCCATCGGTGCTGTTCGCCTGCTTCATCGCGGCCGACAACAGCATCACCGAGTCATAGGCCTGCGCAGCGCAGGGGAAGCAGGTCAGCGCCGCGAAGTTCTTGCGCACGCGCTCGCCCAGGGCCTTGGTCTTGTCAGAGGTGTCTTCGGTGGTGGAGGCCGCCATGATCAAGTGCTCTGACAGCTTGGCGCCGGTCATCTTGGGGAACAGCGAGCTGAGGTTGCCCCAGGTGCCCAGCGTGGTGGGCATGTAGTTGATCTTCTCCATGCTGCGCACCACCTGGGCAGCGCCGTCGGCGATGCCGTAGATGATCACGGTGTCGGCGCCCGCAGCCTTGATCTTGTTGAGCTGCGAGGTCATGTCCGTGTCCTTGGGGCCGTACTTCTCGACCGCCACGGGCTTGACGCCGTGCAGCGCCAGCACTTCGGTCGCATCCTTGATGCCGCCCTGGCCGTAACCGGTGGAATCGGCCAGCACGGCGATCTTCTTGTCCTTGGACGCCTTGACCGCGTACGCGGCCAGCAGCGACACCTGCTCGCGGTCCACCATCGACACGCGGAACATATAGTTTTGCGGCTCCTTGGCGTAGCGCGTGGTGATCTCGGTGGCCGTGCCGATGGGCACCACCACGGGAATTTTCTTTTGCTGCGGAATGTGCAGCCATGCCAGCGCGTTGCCCGAGTTGGCCGGGCCCACCAGGGCCTGCACCTTCTCGCTGTCGATCAGCTCTTGCACCGTCTGGATGGCCTTGGGCGGCGTGCCCTGGTCGTCGCGGACCACACCGACCACCTTCTTGCCCAGGATGCCCCCGGCCTTGTTGATGTCTTCGATGGCGGCCTCGAAACCCCAGCGCCCTGCAATGCCCAGCTCGGCCACGCCGCTGCCGGACTGGTCGGCCGTGTAGCCGAACTTGATGGCGTCCTGGGCGTGGGCGGCCAGGGTAAGGGTCACCGCAAAGGCGGCGGCGGTGGTCTTGGCGATGTGGCGAATTCCTGTCATGGCGTGTCTCCTGCTGTTATGTGGATCTGCCTGATCCATTGGCCCACGCCGTTATCCAGGAAGCGGTGAACGGCAGGTGCACGCCCACTGTAAAACGACTGTACCCGCAGGGATGGGTACAGTTTGGGCCGACAGCGCAACACCGTACCGCTGTGGAGGGTTGCCGCGCATTTCACAGCGGCGCAGTCGCGCCGTGTTCAAAGACCCTTGGCCGGTGCCCCTGGCAGGGCCGGAATCCCTAGGGCCGCACGTCAGGGGCGGGCGTGGGGTCGACGTCCTGGTCTTGCGCGGCCTGGTCTTGTGCGTGCAGTGCCCGTTGGAAGGCTGGGCGCTGCTGCAGTCGCTGCCAATAGGCCTGCGTAGCGGAGCCAAATTGCGGAACCAGCCCCAGGTATTGCGCCAGCAGCAGTGCATATCCCACCGCCACATCTGCCGCCGTGAACCGGCCCGCGCACAGATACTGGCTGTGTGCCACGGCGGCTTCCACCGCACGCAGCCGCGCCAGAAACCAGCGGCTGTAGTCCTCCACCACCTGCGGCTGCCGCCGCTCGGCGGTCTCAAAGCGGCCGTAACGCAGCAGCAGGGTCTGCGGAAAGGTCAGCGTGGCATCGCTCATGTGCAGCCAGTTCAGGTAGACGCCATACGCCGGGTGCGTGGGTGCCACATCCAGGCCCGCGTCGGGGTGCGTGGCGGCGAGGTACTGGCACATCGCGGCGGATTCGGTCATGCGCATATCGCCTTGCACCAGCAGCGGTACCGTGCCCAGCGGGTTCTCGTCGAGGAACCACCGGGCCTTGGCGCGCGGTGGGAAGGGCAGCATGTGGAGCTGGTAGGGAAGCTGCAGCTCTTCGAGCATCCAGAGGGGGCGGAAGGAGCGGGCGCTGACGCAGTGGTGGAGGTGGAGCATGGGGCAGACGGAAAGAGACGGGAGGAGCGTCGGTCAGTGTAGTGGTGGGTGGTTGCGGGTGCTGCGCTGTGGCGGCCATGCAGGGTGCAGATCGCGCCACCCCAGGCCGCGTGCCATCACGCCTGGCTGGCGTGGCGCCGAAACTCCGCCGGCGACTGCCCCGTCCACCCCCGAAACGCCCGGATGAAACTCTTCTCGTTCACAAACCCCGCCGCCTCGGCCACCTGCTTGATGGGCCGTTGCGTGCGGTGCAGCAACTCCACCGCGCGCGCACGGCGCACCTCGTCTTTAAGCCCCTGCAGCGTGGCGCCTTCTTCCTTCAATTGCCGGTGCAGCGTGCGCGGCGACACGTGCAGCAGCGCGGCCAGTGATTCGGCGCTGTGCTGTGGCAAAGCGTGGGCCAGCTGCCCCGCCACGGGCACGCCCAGCAGCTGGCGCACGCGCTGCACCAGCAGGCGGTCGCGGCGGTAGTGCAGCACAGTGAGGGGCAGGGCGTGCTGCAGCATCTGGCGCAGGGCCTGCTCGTCGCGGCGCAGTGGCAGGTGCAGGTAGCGGGCGTCAAAGTGGATGGCGGTGCGTGGCGCGTTGAAGGTGACCGGGCCGCGGAACAGCACGGCATACGCATCGGCGTGCGGTGGGGCATCAAAGGCAAATTCGGCAGCGATGAGGGGGATGCGCGAGTCCACCATCCAGCAGGCCAGCCCGTGCGCATTGCGCAGCACCGACACCAGGCAGAACTCGCGCAGTGCGCCCAGGTCGCGGGCCTCGTCGATGGCCAGCGTGCTGGTGCCGCCGTTGCTGGACAGGTGCAGCGCAATGTCATCCGCCAGCAGGCCGTGGTGGCGGCACCAGCGGGCCAGGGCCACCTGCAGGGTGGGTGAGCTGATGCTGGCGCGCGCCAGCATGCCGTAGCTGCCCCAGGGCAGGCGGCGACTGAACCAGCCCAGGGCCTCGTCGTCCAGTTCCTGCATGGCGGCGTCGGAGATCTGTTCCATCTGCCATGCGGTAATGCGGGCGCTGTCATCGTGCAGCAGCTGTGGCGCAATCTGTGCATGGGTCAGCGCACGCTGGGGGCTCAGTCCGCGCCGCTCGTACGCCAGAACAATGGCGCGCACAAAGGCGATGGGCGTGGCCGCGGGCGCTGTGCCGACCGTGGTGGCTGGCGGTGCCGTGGGCTCGAGAGGCGAGGACGGGGAGTTCACGGCCGCCAGTGTGCCTGAGTTCACCAACGGTGCATCTTCTGTGGCACGATTTGCAACCATTGTGGCAACCCGGCCGGGTGCAAGGCTTCTATGCTTGAGGGCCGTTTGCCGCTGCTGCACCCGACGGCCACCCACCCGCTTCATGGCGGATGCCGTGGCAGACCAGGAGACAAGAGACCCATGACAACCAGTGCAATCGCCGCGATGCCCCCTGGGCTGGCCGAAAGCTACGCCCGTGGCGCCACCGACGTTCCCCTGATCGAGCAGACCCTTGGCGCCTTTTTTGCCGACATGGTGGCCCGCCAGCCCGGCCGCGAAGCGCTGGTCAGCGTGCACCAGGGCCGCCGCTACACCTACGCCCAGTTGCAGGCCGAGGCGCAGCGCCTGGCCAGCGCGCTGCTGGGCCTGGGGCTCGCACCCGGCGACCGCGTGGGCATCTGGTCGCACAACAACGCCGAATGGGT